>Ga0180433_10005502_pt1 | contig 17063 bp, 12 predicted proteins | sample SS_ome_8_FD_132980 | JGI IMG/M metagenome (GOLD analysis project Ga0180433, IMG submission 132980) | Hypersaline lake sediment archaeal communities from the Salton Sea, California, USA - SS_1_D_1 metaG | ecosystem: Environmental > Aquatic > Non-marine Saline and Alkaline > Hypersaline >... | reverse complement strand
CTTGAATATCCTCAACCAGAAAAAGGGCAAGTCATCGCTAAAAAGCCTGCAAAGAAAAGCATGCATGTCGCTTAAATTCGCCTCGACTCTGATAAAAGACTATTTTCATGCGTAGGCCCTGCTCAATACCTTTATCCGCGAGCCACAACAGCAACGGTATGATACGCTATGCGGTTATCTTAACGCGTGGGAAGGGCATGCTGACCAAAAGTGGGCGCAGGATGATAAGTACTTGGCTATCGGCATATTAGCTGTTGCGATGGCAATTTCTGTACTGGCAACGCTAGTCGCTGTCGCGGCTTTAACGACAATCGTTACAATGAATCCGCTTATTATTGGTACGCTTGCATTTGTCGCTGGCGCGCTTTTATTGACAGCAGGTTTTACTGCGACTGTTGGTGGTGGTTTAGGGCTTATGTCAAAGATGAAAGGTAGGGATAGTAATAGCTTTGCTCGTGCTGCGCGTAACTTTGCTATGAATTTTAAGGATTCGTTTGGTGAGGATGAGGTTAGTGTGTATGTTACACATGGCGATGGTGATATGGCTGATGCTTATAGCCAAGGTAGTACTGCTTATCACACAGCTGCCTCTGATTATGAGGAATATGCTACATGTTCTGAAGGCCCTGAGCTTTTTTGAGTATCTCAGCTAACTCCATAGATTTTTCGCTCCTCCTCTCCCCCAAGCGGAGCTCGGGGTAGAGGGCTAACAAACCATTGATAACATCTCTACATCATAGCTCATCTATCTTTTCTACCAACGCATCGATTTCTCTTCTCGATTTAGACAATCGTTTTTCGCATAGCTTAATAAAACTCGGATCATGTCTATCAGGACCTTGTAGCGCCTGTTGGTAGCTGCGGTAATCTTCCAGTTTTGTTTTAAGGTGCTGTTGCAAATTTGTAAGCTTGGTTGCTTTGATGCTAATGGCATTGGGCTCTGCAAATACAGCGTACTTGGCGCTATGTGCTGTTGGTTGATGTGTCTTGATGGCGTAGTCGCAGGTTGCGAGCTCTTCCAGGTAATGCGATAATGTTACGAAATCCTCGCAAATACCCACGGGGTATTGGTTTATCTTAAAATCAAACGAACTCTCTTGTTGTAAAAGAAAAGCCAAGAAGCCTTTTGCGGCCATCGAGAGGCGGCTGTCGGTTAGGAAAGAGGCAACGCCTGGGCGCGGTAGTTGGCCTCGTGGTTCAACGATAATTTGCTGCATACGCACATAACCTTCTTTAATGTGAGCATACTCGAGCATCTCCATTCAGCTTGAGCATGAATATTACGCATGCAAGACCTAGTGCGCTGGCGGGTCATAGTATAAAAATACCCATAGCGCGTCAATTATAGCTCTTATCGTTATTATTTTGATTAGGATTAGAATTATTTTGGTAAAATTTTTCATCAACGCGTAGAGTAGGTGATTCTACGCGTTGATGAAGAAGCATACTACATTTTGCTCACTTTTCCCAGCTCATGAGGTATTTCACGAGTGCACCAACTGCGAGCAATGGGATCATTGATTCGAAAAAGCTTTGGACTAACATGTAATCGTGTAGACGATCGAGAGGGAGTGCTTTCCCTAATAACGCTAGCAATGTAGCAGCTGCGACAATGATGATAGTAAACACTGTTCTGTTCATGGATTAACTCCTTGGCTTATGCTGACTTCCTGGGGGTGACGGGTTTGGGTAGGCACATACGCCATGGTGACTACCTTGCCACTGATGCCGTTATAGCTTATTTGCGGCGAATGTACAAGTCTATGTCTAGGGCAGCAGAGTGGAGTATTCGTAGTAAATCAACTGGTTTACCCCAGGTAGAAGGGCTATAATTACAGTGTTTAGTGTATTTTTTTGCTGTTGTATCCTCAAGGTGAGAACGGTATCGCTATGGTTAAAGTCAAAGAGCAGCGTCATTTCCTCGATAATGGTGAGATCGATACTGAATCGTGGCTAGAGTATATTGCTAGTAAACAGCCCCATAACGACATGCGCCTACTGCGCAATGCCTGTATCCTGGCTCAATTAGCCGGCCAAGACCAACCCACAGAAACGGGCGAATCCTGTCTGCAACAGGGACTTGCGATTGCTGAAATTCTTGATGATCTCGATCTCGATGATGAGACGCTCGCGGCAGCGATTATTTATGAGAGCGTGTTGTATGGTGATTTGAGTTTAGACGACGTTGAAGAGCAACTGGGCGATAGTGTTGCGAAGCTTGTTCGTGGTCTTGAGCGCATGAGTGCGATAACGTATTTGCGTAATGAGCAGCCTTTTTCAACTGGCCAAATCGATAATATTCGTAAAATGCTGCTCGCAATGGTCGATGATGTGCGCATCGTACTTATTAAACTTGCCGAGCGCTTGCGTATGTTGCGCACGGCAAGCCACTTGAGTGAACGCTACCGTACCCATATCGCGCGAGAGACGATGGATATCTATGCCCCGCTCGCGAATCGTCTCGGCATCGGACAATTGAAGTGGCAACTCGAAGATTTAGCGTTTCGTTATCTCGAATCGGAAAAATATAAAGAAATTGCGAGCGGACTTAAGGGTAAGCGTTTAGAGCGCGATCGCTATGTGGCGATGATAACCGAGATGCTTGCCGATGAAATTCAAAAGCGCGGTGTAAAAAATGCGAAAGTTTATGGGCGCTCTAAACATATCTATAGCATCTATCGCAAAATGCAGCGCAAGAATTTGACGTTAGAACAAGTGTATGATGCAACAGCGATGCGCGTGTTGGTTGATGATATTGAAGCGTGTTATCAAGTCTTGAGCTGTGTACACGAACTCTTTAAACATATTCCCGAAGAGTTTGATGATTATATTGCAAACCCAAAACCCAATGGTTATCGCTCACTACACACGGCTGTTATCGGGCCAGAAGATCGTAATTTCGAAGTGCAAATTCGAACGTACGACTTACATGAAGAAGCTGAGCTCGGTGTAGCTGCGCACTGGCGCTACAAAGAAGACAGTAAAAAACAAGATCGTCATGAAACTAAGATTGCGTGGCTGCGTGAAGTATTGGCTTGGCAGAAGGAAACGGCCGATCGCAGTGACCATGCTTTACCGGAAGATTACTTCGAAGATAGGGTCTACGTATTTACACCAAACGGTGATGTTGTCGATCTACCTTTTGGTGCAACACCGCTTGATTTCGCGTACCACATTCACAGTGAGGTTGGACATCGTTGTCGTGGTGCAAAAATTAATGGGACGATTGTGCCACTTACCCATGCGCTTGTGACAGGTGATACCGTAGAAATCTTTACGAGTAAAATACCTCACCCGAGTCGTGACTGGTTGAATCCACATCAAGGCTATGTGAAAAGTTCACGTGCTAAAGCCAAGATTATGCACTGGTTTAAGCTACAAGATTTTGATAAACATGTTGAGCAGGGTAAAGAAGCGATGGATCGTGAATGCCGTAGACTTAACATCAAACAAATTGATTACGACGCAATCGCACCATCGTTTAACTTTAAAAAAGCCCAAGATATTTTTGCTTCCGTTGGTCGCGGTGATTTAACCCCCACTCAAGTTATTAACCGTCTGCCGAAAGAAGAAGTTGATGAAAGCAAATTACCTGAATCCTTGATTATAAAACCAAGAGCGAAGGTAAAAGTTGAAGCCGATGATATTCATATCAACGGCGTTGGCCACTTATTAACGACGATGGCGCATTGTTGTAATCCTTTGCCGGGTGAAGATATTGTCGGTTATGTCACAGTTGGGCGTGGTATCAGTGTACATCGCGTTGATTGTAGCAATATCTTAAGCCTACCTGCAGATAGAAAGGCGCGCTTAATTCAAGTTGGTTGGGGTAAAGATGAGACGAAAGTGTATCCTATGCCACTTGCGATTACCGCCTACGATAGACAGGGGCTTTTGCGTGATATTACATTACTGCTGACAAACGAGCGCGTAAATGTACTGAATCTTGTTACTAACATCGATAAAAAAGCGCATCTCGCCCATATTCAATTGACGGTGGAAGTGAGTGACTTATCACGTTTGAGTAGGCTTTTGGATCGCCTCTCACAACTTGAAAATGTTATTGAAGCGCGTAGGGTCTGATAAATCTGTCGTAAGACCTACAAGCTACAATTTGCAAGGTTGTTATCTTTAAAGGCGTTTTTCATCAAGCTCACGAAAGCTTTAGTCGCAGCATCCATAGTTCTTTGTTTGACACAGGTGACGTACCAGTTATTTGTAAGCGTTTTTGTATCAAATTTTATAGTTGCTATTTTCTTGGCAGATACATCGCGATAGACGGCAAGACATGGCATAAGGGCAATACCTATATTTTCGATGACCGCTTCTTTGATGGCTTCGGTGCTGTTGATAGTAAGTGTAATGTTAGGTTCACGTTTGTGCCGCTCAAATAGTTTGTAGAGGTTTTGAGTAATTTGCGCAGCATGCTCGCGTGTAATGAAGTCTTCCTTTGCGAGATCATCGAATGAGACTTTTCGTTTGCGAGCGAGCCTATGATTAGGGTGACAAATAAATACAAGTGGATTAGCGCCAAGTTTGATATTTAGCAGATCGTGGTGGTGAGGTGGTTCAGTGAGTAAACCAAGACTAGTCTGCTGGTTGAGTAGACGTTCAATAATTTGGTTGCGATTGATGATTTGGCAGTCGAATTGCACTTTAGGAAATGTTACAGCAAAGTTTTTAATAAGTGATGGCACGAAATATTTTGCTGTTGAAACCATAGCTAGGTTAATTTCACCTTCATCACCTGCTTTGATTGCACGCAATTCATCGTGCATAGTCTGGTAACAAGATTCAATACAAGACCAATGTTTTAAAAGCATTTTTCCTGCGTGTGTAATGATGATCTCACGACCCTTCACTTCGTATAGTTTTGCTGTGAAAAACTCTTCAAGTGTAGCCAAGCTATTTGAGATTGCTGGCTGTGATAAATGGAGTTTTTGGGCCGCGTGAGTAATGTTGCGTGTTTCTGCTACGACCGCAAATATATGGATTTTCTTGGGGTTGATGAGATCGTTATGAGCTAGCATGTTCCTCTCCTGGTTACCATACCTTCGTCGAATAGTTTACCATAATAAAAGTTTATTTTAACTATAAAAAAGAATAATTTTTATTTATAGTATTGGAATAGTACACTGCCTATAGTAAGTAAAAATATAGGTGTAATCATGTCAGCATTACTCATATCACGATTACAATTTGCATTAACAATCAGTTTCCATATTATTTTCCCGGCATTTAGCATAGGGCTTGCAACCTATCTTGTCATTGTCGAGGGCTTATGGCTTAAGACGAATAAAAAAGTCTATTATCGTAGTGCACGATTTTGGTCAAAATTTCTTGCGCTTACTTTTGGTATGGGAATTATCTCTGGACTTGCTATGGCATTTCAGATTGGTACGAATTGGGCGGGCTTCTCATCGGTTGTAGGTCCTGTGCTCGGTGTGTTATTTACCCTTGAATCATTGACTGCATTTTTTGTCGAAGCTACATTCCTTGGTGTGATGTTGTTTGGCTGGCATCTAGTTAGTCGACGATTTCATTATATCTCTACGATTATGGTAGCTATTGGTGTGACCTTATCGGCTTTTTGGATCATGGCAGCCAATTCTTGGATGCACACACCGAGTGGAGTTATCTACCAAGAACATCGATTTATCGTCACCGATTGGCTTGGGGTTGTTTTTAATCCAAGTACGCTGACACGATTTTCACACATGCTACTCGCGTCATATATCGCCACACTCATGGTCATCGCTATGGTATGTGCAGTGTATTTATTAAGGAGACGCCATCTAACGTTTGCCCTAAAAAATTTAAAACTATCTCTCACACTTCTCTTGTTCCTTGCCCCAGTGCAAGTAGGGGTTGGTGATCTTGTTGGACTTATGATCCACGACTATCAACCGGTAAAGACCGCTGCTATTGAGGGGTTATGGCATTCGAAAAAAGGAGCCCCACTTGTATTGTTTGCAGTGGTCTCACAGCAAGAACGAACGAATAGTTACTCACTTGAAATTCCAAAACTAGCTTCATTGATAAATACACATGATTGGGATGGGGAACTTAGCGGACTTGAAAACATTCCAGTCGACCAGTTACCGCGTATTGCGGTAGTTTTTTATAGTTTTCGTATCATGGTGGGCTTAGGCTTTTGGATCATATTACTCACATGCTTAGGTTTTTATTTGTGGCGTAAAAAAAGTTTGCAGACGACTAAGTGGTATCAACGTTTGTTAGTCTTGTCGGCACCAGCAGGTTTCATTGCTTTACTTACAGGATGGTTTACCTCAGAAGTTGGGCGACAACCTTGGGTAGTATACAACTACATTAAAACGCATGATGTTGTGTCACATGTGAATGAAGGACAAGTCTTACTGGGTTTTATCGTCATAATCATTACATACGGATTAATTTTTGGTGTTGGCTACACCACTTTTTTCACCAAGATTGTTAACAAAGGACCAAGTCTAATGCCAAGAAAGCGGCGACGATTTCTTACCTCAAGGAGGGCTGTATGATGACTAGCCCTGCACTCACAAGTCTCATACTGTTGACAACATTCTTAATTTATTTGATACAAGATGGGCGCGCACTTATGCTATGTGTTTGTGCACCGTTTTGTGATAGGCGTAAGCGTGCACTTGTGTTTAATGATATTTTGCCGAGTTGGGATGCGAATCAGACATGGCTTGTTTTTACAATTGCAGGTTTATATGGTGCATTTCCAGCATTCTTTGGTTGGGTGATGAGTGAAAACTACTTATTTTTTCTGAGTATGTTGCTTTTCTTTATGTTGCGGGGTGCTGCTATTGAATTTTACATTAAGAGTACACGGTATAAGCAATGGTGGCTCATAGCACTAGCAGCTTTCTCTCTTATACTGATCATATTTCATGTGTTATTGATTAAAACACTACTTAATAAATTGATGCCGTCAAAAAATATAACCAATGGATTAGCCAGCTTTATTTTCTTTTACTACTTCACCTTGGCGTATTGTTACTTGTTTAAGCTAACGCACTTAACACGCTCATGCTTAGTAGCAGGTCTATTTGTTACTTCAGCCTATCTATTCTCTGAATCGAATGCTGTTACTTGGCAGTCTTCTTTTACTGCTTGGGTCTTCACAATAAGATTAACATGTCTCGCGGTATTTATTATCACATCTATTTTTAGATACCCCCCAAGCTGGTTTGGCACATCGCTGTTGTATATGCTGTTTATGACTAATGCATTATTTGTCTTGTTTGAGCACTTTATGAAACTTCCCTTTCCTAGTGCTGACCAAGTATCAACGACATATCTTATTATTAATGGATTTTCAATTGTGCTCTTACCGCTAATAGCCATTAGCTTAAGCCAAATAAAAAAAGTGTTTAAGATGACTAGTGATGAACTTTCATATTAAGATAGATAGGCTGTATGTTAATTGAAAGCTTGACAAAAAAATCGTATGTGATTAAATCAATCGCTGTCTAATTTAATCATTTAGAAAATCACTACAGATGCCTATCGAATCTCACAGTTTGTTACACACAAGTTATAAGGGTAAAGAGCATGAACTTGAATTACCCGAGCAGTTTGTCTTTGATAGGCTCCCTGATGAAATCATCATAGCGATTTTACTTGAGCTGATGCCAAATGAGCTCGCTCATTTTATCGCTCGCCCACCTTCCAGGCGGCTATTTGAAATTGCAAGAGATAATAGATTGTGGCGAGTGAAAATTGCTTTGTACTTCGGGTTGTCGCAAGCGTCTTTATCCGTGCTAAGTTTGCCTGGATCTGCGGTTAATACATTTTATCAACTAATGAGTCGGGCATCGTGGAGACATAAATCTGAACTTATATTTATGGTTAGAGAAGGGAAGATAAATCAGTTCAAGCTCTCACGAAATCGTAAAGCAAAATACTCCACATGTGACTCAATCGATACTTTGAAAATACATTTTTCAGATAGTAAGACGAAACCATTTCTTGGTGTCTTGTTTGATGAACTCATAGAAGATAAGACTTTCTATAGAGAAACGGATGATCCAAACAGAAAGAGACTATCGCTGTTTAAAGAAAAAAATGGCAAGACAATCATTGAATATGCATTGGATTGTCTGCAGCCACTAGAAAAATATCAATTGATTGAAGAGCGTGCGCAGCCTAGAGCGCTGAGAGTTAAAGAAGTAAAAACTCGAATCATAAGTCTCATTCACAATATTGCCAATCAAGGTTCATTTGAAACTTTGATGTGGCTTACTGAGGACATGAGTATTGAGCTAAAGAGAGCTATTTATAAAAAAAGAGATCTTATTGGCGAAAATACGTTGTGTAAAGCTGCGCGGAGTGGTTCGCTCATGATTGCCTATGAGGTCTTACAAACATTTTATGCGCACAATGACGAAGAAAGCGACTGCTTGAGTGATATTTTTTCGATTGAGCGTAATGTACCAGACATGGCTTTACTAGTTGCATTAGAAAACAGACATAGTGAAGTTGCCAAGATGCTACTAGCGCATAATGTTATAGTGAGAACGCACTTAAAGGAAGACCATCTTATTTTGCTTCATCAGGCTATCGCATTTACTGATCCAGATGTAATGTTGTTAATTATAGGTAAGATAGTACCCAAGATATTTAAGCAAGGGTATGAGCCGTCTTCTTCCGAAATTCATTTAATGTTAGAAGCCTTATCGTTTGCGGTATCTAACAGACGTGAATAACATGTCATAATTCTCATAGATTATTTTATTCACCACGGTTTAAGAGAGTGCTTAATTAATCGTGATGTCCATTCCTGGGTAACTTACAGTAGAAGACGTCCATCGCTTATCATCGCTGCATTAGAACAACGACTACATAATGCTGTTAACATATTACTTGATTATGATGAGAGGTTAATTAATGTTAGAGACCATGAAAACAAAGGTCTCATCGAGCTTGCTATTTATCATAGAGATCTAGATGCTTTAAAGATTATTTTACATTTTATCTCACTAAGGCGACTTGAAATCCACAACGTTGTTGCATCTCAATCTTACAGTGATACATTAATGAGCGCCTTTAACTATGCAGTTGAACAGGCTTTAAATTATATTCCTTCACAAGAACTTTCTGACAACCATAGTACTAGATCTTCAATTGCATGGTATTTAAGCACCCTTACTGAAAAAAGTAATGAGCACGATGTTTCACTATTGATGACGATTTCAATTAGAGAGGGCGATTTATCAACTTGTAAAAATATTATTGTTGAATATTTTGCGTTGCCTGTATCAAAGAACCAGGCGTATAGTCTTACCGATCTGGCAATTATCTTTAAGCAGTATGAGTTGGCGAAATATTTTTTACAACTGGATATTCCGATTAGTGATAAAAGAATTGTTTTTGAATTCATCGAGGATGATAATCAAGAAATGATTGAGTTCATTGCAATAAACTTCCCTGAACTTTTACGTGTGAGGAATGCACAAAGGTACACGCCTCTTATGTTCTCAGTGGTAAAAGAAAAACTTGAAATGGTAAAGATACTGTGTCGCGCAGGGTGCGAAATTAACGTGCAGACGCATAAAGGTGAAACTGCACTTTTACTTGCTGTAGGACGTAAAACGCGAGAAGGCATACCTATTCCTAATTTTTGCATCATTGAAGCGTTATTAGAAAATGGTGCCGATAGCATGATTTCAGATAATAGGTGTGTGTTACCACTTAATATTGCTGATTCTTATAACTTGCCGTCAGTTTTATTCCTCTTACTAACTTTGGATACACGTAACTTTTTTATACCTCTCACCAATGCTAGACCTGTCCTGCATCCATCAAATACAAAAATTGGAGCTTTACCGCCACATTTCCCCACATTTTATGAGGCATATTTTCATACGCTTCAAATATCAATAGAGCGTGGCGAGCTTGTTAAATTTATTCGACTGCTGAATCTGAATCCAAGATTAATTCATAGTCGTTTTGATCCCATCTACGATGGTTACTTCAATGTACTACTTCACGCGGTAGAGTATAGGCGAGTTAGCTTCGTTGATTTTCTATTAGCTTCTTTTGGGCCAGCAGCAGCTGAAAAAGGAGAACCAAGTTTTGATACAGTCGATGTTATTCATGCATTGCGTCATGCGGTAAGAATTAGGAGTAATGAGATTACAATACGAATTCTTAAGGCACGTTTTCCTATAGAAAACGAACTTCGCGAAGGTGGTTATTTAGAACGTAAACTTCTTAACACACTGGGTATGGAGCGATCTATGGCTTTCTTAAAGACAATTCGAGCCCAATGGGTTCCCAAAAAACCTGTCCTTGAACGCAATGAAAGAGTATACAGGTTCTTTCAACGCGCTTGTACTTTACCGCGAGCAAGAGATGGAAAAGAAGATTTGGTAAGCTACCAATTTATGTAACGCGTTCAAACACAGCCATCGACTCTACATGACTTGTTTGTGGAAACATATCGAGAATATATTCATTAGTTGAGAGTAGTTAGTACTACTGCAAATTTTATCAGTCAACAAAATAAGTTAAATATACAATTTTTGATTCAGTATACTTGTAGCAAAAAAACTGTATTATTTCTTGAGAAAAAAACAATGTTCCTTAATAAATATTGATTATTCATAATTGTTAATACATAATGAAGTTTTTCAAGATACTTAATACTAGTATTTTGAACATAATCATGAGGTATGAATTTTGCATGAGTTGTATTGTGTAACTTAAATTAAATTAGTTGTTCGTTACTCAATCATAACTGAAGTGCCTCATAAGATTAATATCGATTACAATAGGATTTTTTTAGTAAGTTACCATAGGGCGTCTATTTAAGATAAATGTCAAAATCATTTTAATTAAATAATAGTTGTTCGTAAGTGGAATTAAGTTTCATACTTGGAAAATAAAGGAGATAATTATGAAAATCACATTGTCAAATAGTGAACTACGCACGCTGGGAAAGCTATCTAAAAAGCAAAAGGAGCTTGCGTCTGAAAAAAAAGATGCGAAGAGTAACTCCAGAGAGGTGCCTTCATTTTATGTAAGATGATGGGTTTGGAATAATCTAATGCGGAGTAACTGTAGAGAATAACAAAATCAATATCCAGGAGGAGCTTAGACTTGTGAAGCAGAAGATAAATAATTTACCTATTATTAGGTTTGTACTAAATTACATTGGTATCTATGCTTTCTATAGTTTAATTTTACTAACCTCAATCTTTTTAGTGAACCTAAATATTCTGTATTTTCTTTACAGTTATTTCATTAACCAAAGTATATATAGTAAATCTATCATCTACATTATACTTACACTAGTTTTATTCCGTTTCATGCTCTCATGGCTGTTAATCAGAGTAAATGTAAGAATTAGAGAGAGAATATATGGTTTCTTTAGAAACTTTTTACTAGAAAATTATCATAATGATAATACTAAGTTACAAGTAAATGTAACACAGGATTTGCTCATGCTTACAGAGTATCTTCCTGAAATGATAAAAATAGCTTATTTCCCAGTTGCGCTGATCATAGGTGTAATTACCGTGTATGCGGTATCAGGGAGTTTGAGCACACTAAGTTTACTGACTTGTTTAGTATTTATCCCAGTTTCAACGCTAATTTCTCGAAAAGCAAGTGAGTATACTCAGAAAATTTATGAGGCTTCTCAAGCGCGTATCAAGTTAGCATCACAATGGATAAAATGGCGAGACATAATTGAGAACTGGGGCATATCAAGACGCCTATTTCACAGAATAGAGTCAATCTCTAATAAAGAAATCAATTATAGAGGAAAAGATTCCTTTTGGCGATCTCTAGAAAGCTATACGGTAGTTTTTGGACGGGGTTTTCCTGTTATTGCGTGTCTTTTTATAGGGTTTATTTTAGGACAATCATTGTCTACCCAAATGATTTTTTTATACTGGTTTTCAATACCGTTTATAGTTCTGATTCTCGAAGCAGGACGGATTAGAGCTGATTATGAGCGCTGTAAAAAAGCTTTGGAGTCACTTTATAATTTTGAAGATTCACGCCAGTTGCGGCAATCAGAGAAAATTATTTTTGATAAAACTTGGAATATTTGGAATGGAACTTTTGCAGCGAATGTAATGATGAATAAAGAGAGTTTCAATAAATGCTGGCTTCAAAAACTAAGATTAGATGATGAGCTAAATTTGTTAAGTTATGAGTTCTGTAAAGAGCTTAAGTTAAAATTTGATGGTGAGAATATTTCCGCAGGGCAAAAAACACGTGTTCTCTTGTTGCGAGCCATACACATTATGATTGCAACACAAAAGCGGTTATACATTGATGTATCCTTTGAATCTCTTGATCCAGATGCAGCCTTTCGTGTTAACGAACTTCTAAATGAACTAAAAAAAGATTTTGATATTCAGTTATCTGAAGTGGCTTTTTCTTCTTTAAATGATCAGTTGGAAAAAAGAGCTGAATCACTCAAAATTGTCAACAGCACTACAGCTCAGGATGTATCTAGTAATCCAGCAAATAACCACAAGAGCGTCACATATTACATAAAAAGTTTTTTTCAATTTGAGGCATTATTATTTCTATTACCGGCACTAGTATTATCTCTCGGCTCAACGTTACTGATTAATGATCAAACGACATTTACTAAATTGTTGGGGCTTTCAACACTCTTTATAAGTGCTTTACTATTTGCAGCTGTTCTTGGGGTACGAAATGAACGTTATACCCGTGAATGGGCGAAAGAACAGTGTTTTGATTTATTAAAAAAAGGTAATCTTTTAAATAAAAATGACACAATTCAAAGAATATCAAAAGATTATCTGACAGTACAAGAAAGAATAAGTTGGTATATTCATGATATTACTTGGTTTTCAGCACTAGTGCTTATTTCAATTATATCTCTGGTGTACTCATTCCATCTATTAGGCTTAGTTTTAGTGGGTTTCTTTCTCTTAGCTAGCCTCATGACATTTAATGGGTTTATGAAACCAATTATAAGAGCTAGAGAACAACAGGTTAAAGAGACAAACAATACTATACTAGTTGCTGAAAATATTCACGCTTTAGGAAATATTAACAAAGTATCATCCATTGACGAGATAAAAATATCGTGGGTAAATAGTGCTATTGAAAAACTGTGCAACAGTACAAATCAACTTTACAGACTAAAATTGAATCTATGTAATATTGCAAGTGTTATTCCTCAAGCCTTGCTAGCATCTGCGTTACTTGCTGCGAATTTTACTTTAATATCAAATGCACAACTTATTTTCATTTTCACAGCCATCTTGGCAGTGGATTCAGTATTTCCCACATACTTTAGGGCAATTACAGGTTTTTACGCATCAAAACTGTCAATTGACCGTCTAACTGATATAGAAAAATTTAAAGATCATGGGAAATCATCGTTTATCAATTTTGATCAAAATGGAATAAAATTCGTTGCACAAAAAAATGATGTCAATGTAAATTATCAATCCACATTGCTACCTAGGAAACAAGTTTATAGCTTAGTTGGACATTCTGGTTCAGGAAAAACACTATTGCTTAAGGCGATGGCAGGGATTATTAGAAGTCAGAGTGAAGCTATGGATAAGAACATAATACCTGCTTTATATATCAATCAAGAGTCTATAGAGCTTTATTCGCTGTTACACGACAATAACACTTTGCGAACTTGGGATAGCAATCTTCTACGTCAGTTTATAAATGAAAATACTTCTGGTGAGGTACGTTATCAAGTATTAATTTTAGATGAAGCACTTAATAATATTGAGGTAAATTATGCGAAGGAAATTGTTAGTACATTAGATCATTTTGTTGTTCAGAGAAATGGGATAGTAATTCTCGTAGATCACCGTTTCGAATGTGACAATGTGTTAACACTAGAGCAGTTTCAGAAAAAATGAGGTACTGTTATGCAAATGACATTTATTGGACACCAATCATGGCTTATTGAAGAGGGGGAGACACGTATATTACTAGATCCTGTTTTTGAAGATTTTATCGGAGTTAGTAGAGATAAAGGAATTAGTATATATCCCCCACGAGATATAATATTTGATGAATTACCCTCTGTAGATGCGATCATTATTTCACATGAGCATTCAGATCACTTTCACCTACCAACACTAGCACTTTTCAAAGACGTGCCCATTTATATTAGCCATTTAATGCCCTCTTGTGTGACCAAATTACTTGAGAGAACTGATTTTACTTTTCATGTCGTACCGTTCCAAAAAATTATTGAAGTTGGAGAGTTGTCTTTTACTCTGTATCATGCTGGCCAAGACACAGTACTTTGGGAAAGTCGTGTATCACAAGTTTATTTTCAATCTCTCACTGATGAAACAGTTGTATATGTAGCAATCGATGCTCTGTTGTCAGAGGATTTTGTTGACGATGTTAATGGACAATATATTGATATGCCAAACACTTTTGTTGTTACTAATAACTCACAAATCACACCAAAGGGTGTTATTGGTAGTCTAGATAACTGTTACGATGTGAGCCTTAATGACGGTCCATGTGGCATTAGCATTTTACATGAAATTATCATACGGTACGTAGATGCCCTACCGTCAATTAAGAATTTTATTATTTGTGGTGGCGGCTTTACTAAGCAGTACGAAGAGTATTTTGGTGCATATCATTTTTCTAGACAAAAAAATCTTGCTGGGTTGGCACAATATTTGTGTCCTGATAAATATATCTATGGTCCTGATCCAGGGGAGATAATTGAGATTTCAAGTATAGAAGGACAAAAAAGATCAGTAAATTGGATAAACATAGATGAGAAAAAAATTGATGAGCTTGAAAATCTTAAGAAGGATTATGCAAAAAATCCTGTGCCGAATAGAATAAGGTCCTTAACAACATTAAATGATTCTGTTAGCTTTGATAAAGAAAAATCCTTTGTGCAAGCACTCAATCTTCTATCCAATGCAATTTTATACTCTGAATTTGGAAAAAAGATATTTTATGAATCCATAAATTCGACTAAGGACGAGCACGATATTTTTGTTATGGTATTTTATTTAGATAAGTCCATGAGCCAATATATAGCTTATAAGTTGTGTTTTGAAAGCGCGAGATTTATTCAGATGAGCGCTGAAGAAGAGCCATTTAAGGCTGCTAATGGTATCGAAGTATTTATGACAGACTATTTGGCACTAATACAAGGATATATTCAGATATGGGATTTAGCTGGGATAGCTATACAATCATGGTATTCACATGGTGAGTCCCTATTATCACCTATTGCTTTTTTATATTGTTGGTACGGTGAGCAAATACAACCTCGATTAAATCAGATAGCGTATCAACATCGTTGGTCTCATTTTTTAGAAAACGAGGAGGTTGTATGAAGTTAACTTATTTAGGCCACCAAGGGTGGATGATTACGCATCAAAAGACTAATATTTTAATTGATCCTCTTTTAACAGAGACATTTGGAAACTCACCAGAAATTCGTTTTAGAGTATATCCGCATCGGACTATCGACGTCTCAAGAATGCCTAGTATATCAGGTATTTTTATAACAAATGAGCACCTAGATCATTGTCATTTTGACTCTTTAGCCAAGTTACCCAAGTCTATTCCTATCTTCGTTGGCAATTTAATGCCCTTGTGTACAAAAGAGGCATTAAGAAAAAGGGGTTTTACAGTAAATAATGTTTCAAACATGAGTCATGTTTTTATCGATGATATGAAAATTTCATTTTTCTTGGGTTCTTCTGAAACGGCTTTATGGGAAAGACGAGTTTATAATTTGTATATAACTAGTAAAACAAATCAAGCTAACTCTGTACTCATCCAGTCTGATACACTGCTTAATGAACTTTTTACCGAGAAAAATACCCTTGATTTGACACCTGAAATATTAATAGCAACCAATAATTCTCAGATTACCCCTCATGGTAACTCAAAAATTCACTCAAATATGCTACCAATCGATGAAGAAAAAGAAAATGGCTTACGAATACTCTATGAGATAATAAACAGTCATAAAAATAGCATTCCATCACTTAATCATATTGTGTTGAGTGGTAGTAACTACACAATAGATGAAATTGATGAATGTCCTTTTTACTATGCCGATTTCAAAAAATTAGCAAATGTTGCAACACAATTATCGTTAGATTTTTTTGTGCATGGTTTGATTCCTGGTGAGGTAGTAGATTTTAATAAATTAGAAGCCAACTATACAGAAGTAGATTGGATAGTAAGAACAACCGAGAAATCCTCACAAGAGTATCATGATGAGTGCGAAGATGGGTTAATGGGGCCCATCTTCAAAAACTTAGTAGATAAAAAGAACTTATCTTCTACTATAAAAAATATTTTAGTATCATTTGAGGATATGTCTAAAATTATTCCTCTTTCAAGTTTTGGAAAACAATTATTGAATACAAATGAATACTTAAGTGGGATGCTTGGTGCAGAACGATTTGTTATTCATCTTAAATACGATAAGAATCAACATTATTTGTTTTGTTATGATGTCTCAAAATCATGTTTTGTATTTTACAAATCTGAAAAAACTCTGGATGATATTATACGAAAATTCCCTTATGGTATAAGTCTCTTCATTCATGATTTTGTTGCTATATTAGAAGGACATATTCAAATTTGGGAGCTATCAGTTGCTAATATAAAGCAATGGTACTTATCATCAAAATATCAATCTCCTATTATGTTTTTATATGAATATTTTTCTGAGCATATACAACAAGATATAGCTAGGCGTGTTTATGAGAGACAAGATTAGACGTGAAATAGTATTACTTGATCAAGTCCAAAGTCTGCTGTAAATTCCATTTCTCCAAAATCACCTTAGTTGTTCATCGTAATAATGTTGCATTGAGCATTCATTAAATCTTGCTCTTTTCTCCATTCCCAAAATTCATTCATGTCGAGATAGCGCATGGTTGATTGCCATTCTTCGTAAAGCTCAACGAGAATCGCGCCGATTAAGCGTTCGGCAGCTTGTTCATTGGGAAAGATACGGATGACACGCTCACGCCGTCTAATTTCTTCATTCATGCGCTCGGCTAAGTTGGTGGTACGCAGTCTTCGTCGATAACGCACGG
>Ga0180433_10005499_pt1 | contig 17065 bp, 12 predicted proteins | sample SS_ome_8_FD_132980 | JGI IMG/M metagenome (GOLD analysis project Ga0180433, IMG submission 132980) | Hypersaline lake sediment archaeal communities from the Salton Sea, California, USA - SS_1_D_1 metaG | ecosystem: Environmental > Aquatic > Non-marine Saline and Alkaline > Hypersaline >... | reverse complement strand
GCCTCGTCCGACAGGACAATCTCCAAGTTAGCCTCCTGCCCGATCTTCTCCAGCGCCTCGGCGATAGTCACGTCAGTCAGCTTGATGGTCATCGGCTTGCCGAGCCTCTCCTGCAATTGCGATTTGTCGGCATAAACACAAGCAACCGACAGCGAAAGTAACAGCACCGCAAGAACGCTGATTCTTCTTTGGCCTTTCACGCCCATTTTCTTTCCCTTCAATCCACACGTCCATCAGAACAAACAAATCAAATCTTTCATATCATCGTTGAAGCCGTTGTCGGCGTATATGCGTTCTGTCCTGCTCACAATCATCCAGGCCGCTCGTGTGTCCTGGTGCCTGCGGCTTCCATTGGCATCAATTATCTTGATATCGCACTTTGCCGGCTTTCTATTCCGCCCGCCAATATCGACCGTCACATGCGGCCCGGCAGACACAGTTTTGATTTCAACCCGGGCTGACCCTGTTGTTTCAGCAAACCGGGTGACGGGCGGCCTGCTCATTCTGACCACCAATGCTGTGAACACAACCGTTGTCGACACAGCAATTACCGCGGCGACCTTGAGCAAGCTGGCGTATTTGCCACCGGACGACCCAAGGACTTCGGCTGAAGCGAGACGGCGGTGTATGCCTTTGGTCAGCCTCCCCCAATTGAAGTCCGCCAATTGCTGCTCGACGTTGCGCTTTAACAGGTCGTCAATTTCATTATCCCTATTGATCATTGCAGATATTCCTTCAACCAGACCTTCAGTTTCTGCCGGGCGCGATACACATGCCACCTAACAGCTTCGGCAGAACAGCCCATAATCTCAGCCACCTCGTCTTGTCCTAAATCCTCCAGCCCAAATAGCGTTATTGCCTTTGCCTCTTTTTCAGTAAGCTGCACCATTGCCTGTTGCACGGCACGCTTCAAATCCTTCACAGCTTCCGTATCAATGGGTCGAAGCACTTCTCTGCGAGCTCGGCTGCTACGAACCGCCTTCAGTATTTCTGCCCTACGTCTGGCTGCCCTTTGCTGACCCACTGCTGCGTTAGTCACAATCTTGAGCAGCCAGAGCCTGAACCGCCTCGGATACTTCAATTGTCTGATGTTCAGGTAAGCCTTCACAAAGCCTTCCTGAACGGCTTCGGCCGCATCGTTCGCCTCACCAAGAATCCCCAGAGCCACACGCATCGCCTGTCGCTGATACAGCCGAACAAGCTTGTCAAACGCGGCCTTTTCTCCCGCTTGACTTGCCCTGACGAGCCTGACCACATCGCTTTGGCCCAGTTGCTGAGCTTTCATTCGCAACTGTCTCTCCGCTATTTATGGATGCACGGTTTTCCCGATACGTTAGTAGATTGTACGAAAAAATCGCCGTGCGCGGCTAAGATTTTTGCACAGCGAGCCGGCCTGCCGCAAGCAAGACTTGGCTCACTGAATGGTCGAAATGTCACTCTGGGGCTTGCCGACCAGATAGACTCTGTTCTTGCCGCTCCGTTTAGCCTCCAGCAACGCCTCGTCTGCCTGCTGAAAAAGGTCCCGCACGGTTGCAGCATCACGCGGAAACGTTGCCAAGCCGCCACTGATGGTCAGGATACCTTTGCCGCTGGACCCCAGCAGGTGAAACTCCGCTTTTTCCAACTCTTCCATGAAGCGTTTTGCTACGAAAATGGCGTCCCTCGGATGGCCCGTCGCAGCAGAGCGTCTATCTGTCTGCACGTCATAGCCCGCTCGCCGGCCCACATCCCAAAAAACAACGGCGAATTCATCTCCGCCGATTCTGCCCACCACATCATGGGCCCGGCAACATCGCTGCATCAACATGGCAGCCTGTTTTAGGATTTGATCCCCCGTGGAATGACCGTAGACGTCATTGTAATGCTTGAAGTTGTCGATATCAAAAATGAGAAGTGTCACCTGGCCCTTCTCTGTCTTTGCGTGCTCTAAGACCTGTCTTGAAAACTCCCACATGTACCTACGGTTTTTCAGGCCGGTCAGGTCATCCTGCGTTGCCAATTCTTCAAGATGCCTTATTTTCCTCTCCAAATCGATGTCAGTCGTCGCCGACGACACGAGCTCCGGCTTACTACTGTCACGAGACAAGCCCGTCAACTTCAAGAGCCTTTCCGACCGAAGCGGGCATATCACATAATTGTCAGCAACAGTACTGCCGTCACAACCGGCTCCAACAAGTTGCCGCGCAATTGGCTCCTCGTAAACCTGCGCTAGGAGGATAATTCTAGTACCTGATTTAGCATTTCTTAACGCCTTTAGAGCCGAAATCAATTGGCCCGATACTTCCGTCATAACCACCGCAATTGCTGCGAACTCGTTCTCTGACGCAGCACGGATACCATGCCGTACGTCGCCACATGCTACAAAATACTCAGACCCGATAGAGCCAGCATCCAAAAAAGCTTTGTCGAGGCTACCCACGAGTAAGATTTTCCCGCGAGCCCCTTGCCCAGAAATTGATTCTCTTTCCTCTCTCATGTGCATCCGTCCACGCCGGCGGTCCAGCAGCGATGCTGATAAAAGCGGTTCACGATCAAGAGACTGCGACGACCGTGATCGGTGCTGCACAACCGCAGTCATTCTAAGCCATTCGGTGCGCCACCTCCTCACGGCGTTCAACAATTCCTCAGATTGCACCGTTCCGCAAATACCTACAAGATAACAAAATCAGACAAAAAAATCAATATCACTACACTTTGTAATTGCAGATAACAAGACCCAAAAAATGCCGACCTGAGAATGCCAATATCAGCCACGGAAACGACCGAATCGTAGTACCTGCCACCAGATAGAAGTTACAGTGAACACTATCGCTTTCATTCGACTGTAGGCAGGCTATTCAGGTTGTTTTGAACTTGCTCGGCGTAAATGCTTTGGGGATATAAGCTAACAAAGCTCGTCAGGATCGCCCGTGTCTCGGCCAGGAGTTTTTTCTTGAGCTCCAGATTGGCGTCATCTTGCTGGCTCCACTGCCGCCTTCTCAAAAGCCCCAATTCGTATAGTGCCTGCATCGCTCCATCCGTCCCCTGAAGCTCTTGATGCAGGGCTCTGAGCCTCTCGGCACGCAGTTGCTCATCAGCGATGAGCTTCGTTTTGGCTAATAAGATGTTGTCCCGAAGCGGGTCCTCATCGTCGGTCTTCTGCAGTAGTTTGTCCAGATGCCAAGAATAATCCAAGCTATGCGGATTCAGCATCACAAATTCGGCCAAGCGTTTTTCCACCGCAGGCTTACCCGTCCTGTTTTCTGAGCTTATAAGAAGACGCAACTGGTTCATTCTTCTTCGTAGATCAGTGAGTTTGGACTCGGTCATGACTGAGTCCGGGGGCGGGCGAAATGGGCTGAAAAAGGTCCCATCTGGGTCTTGTTTTTCGCGAAGGACTTGCAGTCGCTCGGTGATCATCGGTTCTGCTTCAGCCAAGAGGCTGCCCGCCTGCTCAAATCTGCCAAGCCCAGCCCAGTGCTTAGCGATACGCCAGCGGGCCTCCGCCGACTCGGGGCTTGCTCCAAAGTCACGATACAGAATGTGCCACGTCTCGCGGGATTTCTCATGGGGATAGTCACTGTAGAAGTGTAGAATTTCCTTTTCTTTTAATATCTTCAGGTCGGGACTGTATTCACTGAGAAGGGCCTTGCAATACAGTGCAAGGGCCATTCGCTTGCTTGTGGAACGCCTTTGGACGAACTTCTCGTACAGGAATATCGGCATCCACCACGGTCTGGACGGATCGATGAACAGGTCATACTGCTGATCAAGCCATTGCTTCTTCTGGCGGTACTGTAATTCGCTCGGTACAATGAACCAGCTTGGCCAGCGGTCATAACTCAATTGAATCTGAATTTCTTCCTTCAGCTCCTGCCGCAACGCTATAGGTTCGGAGGGATAAAAGAAGCCTTCCAAGTATCTTCTGACAGTGGGCTCACTCAGGGTCCTGTCAAGGGCTTCGGTGATCCGGTGATCATGAAATTCGGCGACGTCCTCCGGGATATTCTCCGCAACATAAAGCTGATAATCCAACTCATTAAATCCTATTTTTGTTTCAAAGACCGCAATCGCGACTACCAGGACAAGTGAAGTGAATACCCAAACCAGACCTGGTCGATAACGAGTATAATGCCCCACACCCAGTACCAGCGCCGCTATGATCAACCCGACAAGCCAGGCGCAAATCCAAGGGGCAAAGGAAAACCCCCATTTGACGGGCTCCACATCCCTTGCGCTACCCAGAAATCCCCAATAAAGAAGCTGTGGAGCCGTGCATAATGCGATAGCAACAAAGCGAGATCGAAAACGCAGCGGCCGGCAGGCAACAGCAATGCAGCTTATCAAAAGGCATAGCGCAAAACCGGGCAGGTTGGCCAGAAGCAGCACCTCGACAATCAAAAGAAGGCTGTAGCGAAAACTGAGGAGCTGCGACACCAAGAGGGGCACTACCGCCATAATGCCCATCAATAAGCCCAGAACAAGAATCTGCCAGGGATATTCAAATATACTGACGCCCGTAACGATGGACTGACCCAAACGCCAATTCAAAGCCGAAAGAGGTGCCTCCAGGTCAAAAGACCAGAAAGAGCCCGTCACGATGCGCGACCAGAACAAACAACTTAGTCCAAACGCTACGACGGCGAGCAGCCAACATCTCTGCACGTTTCTGTGACTGTAGTGCAGCGTTGGTCCCACTGCCATAAACGATTTGGAAGTGACCTTCGGAGCGTTTTCTTTCTGATTGTTCGCCATGACCTTCGCTAATAGTCGAACGTGTTGCGCACGCGCACTGTCTCGCATTCCAGATTGTGTGCCAGGGCAATGACTCGAAAACGGCTATGTCCCTTCGCCGCTTGTAGCCAGATAAGCAATCTGCTCCGGAGTGAGCTTATCGATGGCAATAAACATCGACTTCAGTTTCAATGTACTGACCTGCCGCTCGATCTTTATAGGGACATCATGCACAGAAACTGTCAGTTTGCCTTGGTTTTTGATAACGTATTCCGCTTCTAAAGCTTGCGTTGAAAAGCTCATATCCATTACACTTGCGGGATGGCCTTCCGCCGCCGCCAGATTGATGAGTCGACCTTCACCCAGAAGATAAATGCGTTTATTGTTCTTCAAGACATGCTCATCCACACATCGGCGCACGTTGCGGTTCACCTTTCTGCTGAGTTTTTTCAAAGCCGGTATATCTATCTCCACGTTGAAATGGCCGCTGTTCGCCACTACGGCTCTGTCTTTCATGGCGCGAAAGTGTTCCGCACGGATAACGTTTTTGTTGCCGGTCAGTGTCACGAACAAGCCTCCCACCTTCGCAGCCTGTGCCATAGGCATTACCTCAAAACCATCCATGGCTGCTTCAAGGGCTCTGATGGCGTCGACCTCCGTGACGATCACAATAGCACCCATTCCTCTGGCCCGCATAGCAAAGCCCCGACCACACCAGCCATAGCCCGCCACGACGACTTTTTTGCCGGCCATCAGGAAATCGGTGGCTCGAATGATGCCATCCACCGTTGACTGGCCCGTCCCGTAGCGATTGTCGAACAAATGCTTCGTGGCGGCATCGTTCACGGCAATCACCGGGAATTTCAACTTCCCTTCATTCGCTAACGCCCGCAGACGGATGACCCCGGTGGTGGTCTCTTCCATGCTGGCGATAATCCGATGAGCATCTTTAGCTCTGCGGGTGTGCAGTTCGTTAACCAGATCCGCACCATCGTCAAACGTAACAACGGGCGTATGGTCGATTGCCGCATTGATATGCTTATAATACCGGCTGCGACCTTCACCACAGACAGCAAAAACCGGTATTTTGTAGTCTTTGACCAGCGAAGCAGCCACATCATCCTGTGTGCTGAGCGGATTCGAGGCGCACAATACGACGCTTGCGCCGCCTGCCTTAAGTGTTCGGGCCAAATTGGCTGTCTCGGCCGTGATGTGCAAACAAGCAGAGACGTTCATGCCCTTTAGAGGCTTGCTCTTGGCAAATCTTTTTCGTATCGCCGCCAAGACCGGCATGTCGTTGTCCGCCCAGAGAATTCGCCTCTTTCCTCCTCCCGCCAAAGATAGATCTGCCACATCGTACTGCATCTATTTGCCCTTTCAAAATGTCAACAAGAGCGGAATTGTACGGTCAGGTGATGAAAATTGCAACTGTTTTGTCCAGGCAAATACAGCCTCAAACGGGCCACGCGCCCATTGGGACACACGTTTGGTTCCGATAAGAAATAATTATGAAGCGGCTTCGGCTCGGCTGTGCGGTTCTCAATCCCCGTACACCGAATGCAGTTCCACACAATCTTATCGCCCTTCGTCCAGTGCGCGAATCAGTGGACCCATCCAGCAAAGACATATTTGCCGAACCTACACGCAAGCTCATCCCAGCCACAATATCCGGTCATCGCACAAATGAACGGAAGAACCTTGAGCATCCGGCAAGAGGCCTTTCTACAAACTACTCAGATCAGTCCGATGCGGACAAGCAAGATTTGAGCAAAACGACACGATGTAGCTGTATGACTGACACGTAGCGCAAGCCAACAAGGTATCTGAACAGCAGTGTGCGGAGCCACCCCTGCACCTTTTCGTACCCGCGCAAACCAAACCCCTGCTCAGCAAAGGCTGCTACCGACGACCCGGGCCCATCATCATCTCCTCCATCATCATGTAATCCCCATAGTCCTCCATGCCTTCATACCCCGCTCCCATACGGCGACGCTTGCCGCCACCTACACTGCTGTCCCATGCTCTCAACGGCTCCGGAGACTCTCGTTGGGCCGTCTTGATTTCATAGAACGCAGTCTGGAGCTCTCGCGACCAATTCCTTGACTCAATCGGCATACGTTCTACGGTCGCTCCATCATAGCTGTACAGCATATCATAGTACTGTCTCGGCTCCAGAGTCCTCGGTCCCGACCAATCATCCACACGCACAGCGTCCACCAATACGGCGCCGGTGCTGTAGTCAATCTCTTCAGGTACAGCGGCCCGGTCTTGGGGTAACGGTGGGGCATATTCAAGCCTACTCAACCCGAGCATCGGGCTTCGCGGTCGTTCCTCCGTCTCAGCAGCTTCGTTTTCCATGATTTTGCCTATCGCCTCACCCGGCTTGACCAGGAAATCATGGCTGTACCAATAACCCAGCACATATTTGCAGACCTGCACAGTGACTCGCTTGGCAGCTTCCTGAATGTCATTGGCAAAGAAGTATAGTCTCTGCAAGATATCCACCGACTCTGTCATTTCAGAGAAATCACTCCACAAAATAACCTTGTCCTTCTCTGTGCTGACTTCCTTGCTGAGCCGCCTCGTCCCTGCAACAGGATTGAAAACCCCTAACCGTATTTTGTAGCGATAGGTTTTGCCAGGCTCCACGCTGTCATCGTGAGCCCAGAAAGTCAATGGCTCTTTAAGTTTGGACAGATCGGTTCTGGGCGTAATCAGCAGGTCATGCAACTCATAGTAGACATCATCCGATGAAGGCTGGCGGGCAGCTTCCCTATCCGTCAAGTAATAGTCCATTTCCGTTGCGGCTTCACCCCGACCTCTGCCCCCTGGTCGTCCCCGAGCAGACCGGCCGGTCCCATCATACGTGCGAGACCTATCGGTGCCGGGCCGACCTCGGTCTCTGCCGCCGGGTCGAGTTCCTCCACGCCCATAGTCTTCCCTACCACGTGAAGTATCGTAGGATCCGCTGCTTCTTCGTGAATCGTACCCCGTGGCGCGGCCCCCACCACGTCTGTTTTCCTGCTCCCGTTTTTCCCTCTCCTGTTCCCTGGCCTCGCGTCTCTCCTCCAACTCTTCCTTTGCTCTAAGCTGCACGAATTTCCTGCGCAGTGACGGAGGAAACCACTCCTCGTCTGGAGATGCGATCTGGTAGGCCATCGGCTGCAGCAACTCCATTTGCATCATTGGATCATCAAACTGCAACAAGCGTACCCTAACCCCACCAGGAGGCAGATTCTCTGGGTCCTCGATAATCCGGAACATTTTCTTGTAAGGATCGGTTTTCGGCCGGGGCACATCTTGCCAATCGCTCCAGCCGCCATCGTCAAGCAACTCCTGTCTCTGCAGGTGAACCGCGGCAAATACCGGCGCGGCGAGACATGGGTCCCGTGCTTCCACCGGAACATCCTGCCCCGCAAAACACCGATAGAACCTGTCATATAGCTCCGCCGCGTTAAACTTTGCTTCGACCGTCACTAAATCAATGTCGTTCGGCTCACTACGACTTCCATCGTACGGATTCTCTGGAGTCACTTCTTGAATAGGCACATAGGCCACGGCCCGGATATGCTCCGCCTCCACACCGCTGACTTCGCCGATCTCGGGCAACCGGTAGGTGCCCCGCGCTACTGCCCCTTCGGCTGTATGATACGGCAGCGGCAAACGAAGGCTTGTATCAAGGTCTTTTTTGATCGGAGAGTTCAGCATAGCAACAAACTGCTCAACCTTGCTGGAGGTAGGGCTCAACGGCTGCGGCGCCTGTTCGGCCTTCAACATCACCTCCAAATCCTTGGCTTGTTCGCGAACGTATGCGTCAATGCCGGAAGGACTGAAGTTCTTGTCCTCATAGCTGACCACATTGGGACTAAAAAGAACACGAGTCATGAACAGCCAAATACACACAATCCCAATAATCGCAAATACGATCTTCTCGATGTGGTTTTCAAGCAAATTGATGATCTTGTCTTTCATGTCTTGCTTCTCTCACATGCTCTGCGCAATCTGGCTTTCGTGACTTGCAGTATGCCGCCTATCGCGTGCCTGTCTGCGCTTCCCCTTTTAGTTTTGTCTTTATCGCTTCCGGCTTGATTTCTTCATAACCGGCCCTGTTGAACGCGTATTCACAAATCAAGTCTAATTCGACTGCCGCTTCCTCACCATATCGGTAAAGATAATGAGCAGGAGTCTCACGGTCGACTGAGCGTACATCCATCTCCAAAACCGTTATCTGATTATGCTTGAAGGTCCGCGCCGGCTGCTCTCGCAGATACCCCTTGAAGGTATGATCTTTAGCGCTGCAAAGCTCCTGTATAAAAGGCATAACCCCATCGGAATTAATTACAACGGCAAAACGAAAATGAATAACATCAAGATTCTCGTCACAATACCTGCCCGTGCAAGGCTCCGCAAGGCCCTCGGTAACCGAAAGGACATAGGCCGGCGTGTCGGCCTCCGTCTTTTTTCTGACTCTCCGCCCGAATCTCGCTGGCCTGCGGGCGGTTCCTGCGGTCAGGCTGAAACCCAGATTCACGAGACGCTTAATCGGCGATGTAAAAACACTACGCGAGCCGGAGTTCACCTGAGCAATTGTATCGATGACATCCGCGGTAACCCAGTAACCTAACTGCCAGTACCAACAATCTTCAACCGCCTTCTTTACACCTGTGTACTCATACGCACCCCAGAAATCGTATCCACTTATCTCGGATGGATCCGCGTAGATGCCGGCGGACTTCGCCCTTTCTCTGCACACTTCATCTACGATGGTAGAGGTAAGTCGACCCGCACGGCCATATCCCCCCAGAGTGCCTCCGGCCAGAAATGACCGCATCGATCGCATCGAAATAGAACTCCTACCGCGACGCGAGCTCAAAGGTGAGCGTTGCAGACTCCGCTCCAGCTCAGCTTCCGTGGGGCAATCTCGCGAGTTTATCCCAGACAACAAGTTATCAATCGACGCACGGAACGCACGGCCGAATTCGTCGAAAATAAATGCAGACGTCTCGTTGGGCTCAGGAAATATCTCATAGCTGAGTAACTCGCGTTGCGTAGTTTGCCTTGCCAGCTCTGCGATCTGGTTGGCATCCCGAGCCAATTCTTCCAACTGCTGGGTCTCTTGCTGCAATTGCTTGGGCGATGCAACGTTGTTGCTCTCGCTCCGCAACCTCCTGGCGGTGGCGATGCTTTGCTGCTCGATTTGCCGCTCGAGTTTGCTGCTGACCAACTGATTCGGGATAAACAGGACGATCGCGACCAGAGCGATAACGATCGGCACCAGCAAGGCTGTGTTGCTCTTGAGAAAACGCAGCTTCTGCAAGACATCTTTCACATTCGGTACATTCATCTTAGCTCACCAACCTTTTTGTCTTTGCTACCACTTTTTATCCGTACTCGACCATCCGCCTGTGCTAAAAGTCGTCGATACCCAATGGCTTCCTTGTTCCTCCCGTACTGCTGGGCCTCGCAGGCTGTCTCGCGGGTGCCGGTCTTGCCGTACCGCCGGGCAGCCTCGGCGCCCCGGGCAGTCCCGGTCCCGCCGATGCCTCAGGGGCAGCGGGAGCCTCTTTCCACTTTAGCTTGACATTCAGTACGAACCAACGGTCATTGATCTTGTAACGCGGCTCACCCTGGTCATCCAGTTTCTGCTGTCCATATTCGTCAAAGACCGGAACCTTGCTGATGATCTCCTTGGTCATCGGATCGATCAAAACTTGCTGACCACCGGTTCCGTCCACTTTTTCAAATCTGACATCCGGAACGCCGATGCCCGGCGGCATATCTGTCTGCAAGTCCACCACGCCATAGTCGAGCTTAAACTGATTGGGATCCGTTTTCTCATAGAGCGCAAATGGGCTATTTCCGTCGACAATCCCATCGAGGCGCATTAAGCGAGTGACAACGCCCCATTGATCACGGTCACCCTCGACCCGTGGAGGATCCAGCAGTGCACTTATATTCGCATACGGACTGTAGCCGACAAGTGTCACCACAAACCCGGCATGTTTTTCCACCTGTTCCTGGCCCCCCAACATGAAAGACGGCGGCTGGTACTGGTACGAAGACCCCCTTCCCATCCCCATTTCCTCCATCATCATATACTCTTCCATCATGTAGTCTTCCCCGAATCCCTCTCCCTCTGTTCTGATCCGAGCGCCTCTTCTCGTCATCGCCGTGGAGCCGAATTGGGCATTGGCAAGGTCCTGTGAAAAGTAAGCCGACACACTCGTCACAAACAACTGTCTGCGCTCGTGGCGGTCATATTCGATTACTTTCTCGACGTCTCCCTGCTCGAAAGCCTTGTACAGGTCGGCCTGTTGGGGCGTGTTTTCGGCGTTGGGCAGAACCCAGAGAAGCGTTTCATACAACTCTGGAAGCACCTCTCGATACTCGAACGGCTTCTGGGCTTTCTCGATTTTTGCCTCATACGTTGAACGTTGAGTCTTGAGGTTTTGCAGCTTGCTCTTTACCTGCGACGCCTGATTGAGCACGTTGGTGGTTTTCGCTCGCACCGGTTTGTTCCTCGCGTAGCTGAACTTATCCACGAAGGTCCGCGCCAGGCACAGAGCCGAAACCAGAAGCAACAAGCACGCTGCGGCCGTGAAATATCTGCTTTTCTGCGCCCATGCCATCGACCGCGCAATGTTGCGAGGCAACAGATTGCTTTCAATCCTGGCCAGGCCCAAGGCCTGCAAGCCCAGGCCATAGACAACTCCAAAATCAGAGACGTTCTCGTGGAATTTCGCCGCTGATATGGCCGGGCTCATCGCCAGCCTCTTGAAAGAATCAGGCCTTTGGACCGGCACTTGAAGTGTCTGCTGCAGGTATTTCAGTAGACCGCGGAGTTTTGTCCCGCCGCCCAAAGCAATGACCCTGGCGAATTTCGTGTTGGGGTGCGCGCTCGTATAGAATCCCAGAGACCGCTGCAGTTCAGACGCGATATCTGTGAAGACGGGTCGCATCGCCTGAAATATCTGCCGTGCGTACTTGCTCACCGGCGCGGTGCGCTTTAGCTTTTCCGCCTTTGTAAAATTCAGCTTGAACGCGTCCGCTATCGCCCGCGTAAACGCATTGCCGCCGATGAGAATACATCTCTGCCACACCATCGACTCCGTGCAGACAACCAGATCCGTGTTCTCAGCCCCTATATTGATAATGACAGTCGCCTTATTATCGGAACTCACTAAATCCGGGCGGTCGTACAGCAGATAGTTGTACAGCGCCATCGGGGTCATCTGCACATAGCTGACCTGTAAATCCTCATGGCCGAAATGTTCCAACGCCGAATCGACCACCTCGTTCTTGATGGCGAAGATGCCCACCTTCTTCTCCGCACTGTCCGTTTCGCTCATCATTTGCCAATCCCACTGCACATCGTCGATGTCAAACGGGATCTGCTGGACGGCCTCGAATCTGACGATCTCCGGGATCCGCTTTTGCTCGACAGGAGGCAGATCCACGAAGCGGGCAAAACTGTTTTGACTGGGCACGGAGATAATGATCTCATCTTCGCCGATGTCATTTCGCTGCACGAATTGGCGCAAGCTCAGCGCAATCAGCTCCTCTCGCTCGGCAGGCTTGATACCACTGCCAGTGAGGATTTTGCCATGCTGAATGTTATCGAATCCGATTACTTGGGCGACCCCTCCGGAAGCCGTCAAGTGCAGTGCCTTCAAAGAGTTATTGCCCAAATCGATTGCCCAGACCGCATCGGTTGCTGGTGCCATAGTAAGCTCCTGCTCTACCTTTTGCCATGCCGCAGATAGGCTTGCAAAACCTAATTCAACGGCTTACATTGTATCCTATGCAAAACTTCTCTATCGAGACGCTCGGCTGCAAAGTCAATCAGTACGAAAGCCAGCAGATTCGCGAACTGCTGGAGCGTTTGGGACTACAACAGGTCAAAGCTGCTGACCGGCCCGATTTGGTGGTCGTCAATACCTGTTGCGTTACCCACACTGCTTCTGCAAAGAGCCGGCAACACATCCGAAAAGCCCAGAGAACAAACCCCGCCGGCGTCATCATAGTCTGTGGCTGCCTCCCAATCGCCCACGCGTGCGAGCTCAATGGTTTTGACGAAAACATCCATTTGATAAGACAGCGAGAGGACCTTGCTGCAAGACTATGCCGAATCATTGCCAGCCGCTCCACCATCCTGAACCACCAAAGCTCTCGAAACTACCCAAACAACACGATTAAATCAGAAAATGGCCGTAAAGTCAAGTGCAAAAATAGGTTGCCGTTCCGCCCCGCCCTCGAACAGATTCGCTCCTTTCAAGGCCATACGCGGGCTTTCCTAAAGGTCCAAGATGGCTGCGATGGACATTGTACCTATTGTATTATACCCCACGCGCGACCGAATGTTCACAGCAAACCGCTTGACGCGGCTCTGCAAGAAGCACGAGCTTTGGTCGCTGCCGGCCACAAGGAAATCGTCCTAACCGGCGTTTGCCTTGGTGCTTACGGCCAGGACACCGTCCGACGTGTCGACTGGCCCAATCAGCATAACGACAAACTCGCCGATCTGCTCGATGAAATGGCAAACATACCCAACCTCGAAAGGATAAGGCTAAGCTCACTGGACCCGGCAGATGTCACCCCCCGGCTGCTGGAGACCTTCGCCAGGCACCCTAACATCATGCCGCACCTGCACTTGTCCCTGCAATCAGGCTCAACCGCCATCTTGCGAAGAATGTGCAGGGGCTATACAGCCGAAGACTTCTTGCAGAAGGTCGAGCAAATCAAGCGCAACCTCGACAGGCCCGCTATCACTACCGAAATCATCGTTGGCTTTCCCGGCGAAACCGATGCCGACTTCCAGCAGACCGTGGATGTAGCCAAGCAAGTCGGCTTTGCCAAGATGCACATCTTCTGTTTTTCGCCGCGCAAAGGCACCGCCGCAGCAAAGATGGGCAATGCCGTCCATAGCAGGGTCATAAAACAGCGCTCCAAAATCCTGCGGGAACTGGATCCGAAATTGCAGCGAGACTTCCAGCAGCAATTCATCGGCGAAACCGTCACGGTTCTTCTGGAAAGCGGCGGCAGGCAACCCTCTGGCCGATGCGAACGATACTTCATGGTCTACCTGGACGGTCCAGCCCAAGGGCTGCAGAAGAACGATCTGGTCAAAGTCAGGCTGCTTCAAAATAGCAAAAATGGGCTAACTGGCAAGATTGTTCATGGAGCACCTCCAGCCTTATCAAAAGAGCTCCTCCACAAAAGCCTACCTTTTTGAACTCCGGCTGTTAATATACGCCGCGTGTATGCCTTTTTCGTCATCATCATATCCTTAGCGGCGTTGGTAACGCTGCTGCGGCTGAGGGTTAGGATCGGCCTGGCCATGCTGATCTCGGCCTGCCTGCTGGCGCTGCTTTTAGGCGTCTGGCCGGGTGACGTCGCGCGAAGACTCGCAGAAGAGTGGCAAAGCAAGCCGCTAAGCCAAACGACCGGCTATCTTTTCCTATCGCTGACCGCGCTCGTACTCCTGGTCAATGTCGTGGGCGCGGCGATGGAAGATATCGGGCTATCGCAGCGGCTGGTGCCGGCCATGCAGGGCTTGCTGAGAAGCCGCCGCTTTGCGCTGGCACTGATACCGATGATGATGGGGATGCTGCCGACGCCCGGCGGCATCATGCTGTCGGCGCCGATGGTTCGTGACGCGGCCGACAAGATCGGTGTCGAGCGCAGCCGAGCCGCTGCGATCAACTTCCTTTTTCGCCACCAGTGGGAGCCGGTCTGGCCGCTCTTTCCAGCCGTGCCGTTTATCCAAAACATGCTGGGCATATCCGCCTTTACGCTATTCTCTCACCACATCGCATTGACCGCTACGGGCACTGTGGGCGGAATCGTTGTTCTTCTGCTGTTCGGCATCCCGCCAAGACGGCCCGGCCGAGAGCGTATCCACCGTCATGTCGGGCATCATCTCAGTGATTTGTTGCACGCCTTCTGGCCGATTCTGTTCACCGGCGTCCTATACGTTGCTTTGGATGTGCCGCCTGCGGTTGGTATCTTCCTGGCTATCATTGGATTGCTGACCCTGCACAAGGTTCCGCTTTCTCGGTGGGGACATCTGTTCAAGGCCGCCTGGGAGCCGGACATGGTCCTACTTGTTTTCAGCGCACTACTGTTCAAGCTGAACATTGAGACGAGCGGCGCTATCGGCAGCGTGGTGGAGTTCCTCACCAGCCTGCACGTGCCGCCGCTGGTGCTGCTGTTTGTGCTGCCGATGCTGGTCAGCTACAGCACCGGCCTGACGATGGGCACGGTGGCGATCACGTATCCGTTTCTGCTGGGCTTTATGGGCAGCGGGGATGAATTGAACATGGGGCGGGAAGTGCTGGCGTTTTCCGGTGTGCTGTTCGGGCTGTGGCTGACGCCGATTCACCTTTGCCTGAGCCTGTCGGCGAGCTATTTTCAGACGTCACTGCTCAAAATCATCGTCAAGCTCTTGTTGCCAACGGCAGCCGTGGCCGGCATGGGTTTTCTTATGGCCGTGCTGGCTGGATAGGCCGGTGACAGGGGTCGGCAAGGCTATTTGAACGGCACGTGACACGAACGTATGCGGTGCTTCTCGTAGTAGCGCTGGTGGTATTCCTCGGCCCGATAGAATGTCGAAGCGGGCGTGATTTCTGTTACGATGGGTTTGGCGAATCGGCCGGACCGCCGCAGATTCTCTTTTGAAGCTTCGGCTGCGATCTTTTGCTGCTCGTTGTGGTAAAAGATCGCGGAGCGGTACTGGCTTCCAATGTCAGGGCCCTGGCGGTTCGGCGTGGTCGGGTCGTGTATGCTCCAGAAGACCTTGAGAAGCTGTTCGTATCTCACTTTGGAAGGATCGTAGGTCACTTGGACAGCCTCGGCGTGGCCCGTGCGGTCGGTGCACACCTGTTTGTATGTGGGATTTTCCGTATGGCCGCCGGTGTAGCCGACCTGCGCGGAAACGACTCCACCGACCTGGCGAAACGCCGCTTCTACGCCCCAGAAACAGCCGGCGGCAAAAGTGGCCGTTTCATAGCGGGCGGATGCACCGGCCTGCTCCCCCGGCTGCGAGAGGTCCGTTTGTTTGTCCTGATTACCCATTTTGTACACTCCATGGTCCCTGGCATAATGATAGAGCCAGAAAGGGCCGAAAAACAGCAATAGTCCCACGACCAGAAATTTTGTTGCATTGTTTGTTCGTTTCATCTTGTCACCTCATGCTTCTATGAAAGAGTACGCAAGGGGGCCGTTGCTGTTCGTGGGTGTTCGGCACCCCGCGCGAGTGCGACCACAACCCCCGGCAATGCCGATGAAGATACGCCCCCCGGCAAATGCCGCGGCTAAATACACTTGACGGACGTATCATCCGCCAATAAACTCTGGACTTTCGCTTGACCGTTATTTCCCGGAGTTGTTGTCTTGGAAGAAGCAATTGCCAAAGCTCGTGCACTTATCGAGGCGATGGGATACATCCGCAGCTTCCGCGCGCGTATCGTAGTGGTCAAGCTCGGCGGAAGCGTGCTGGAGGACCCCGGCCTGCAAAGAAAACTGCTCACGGACATCGCTTTCATGGCCACGGTGGGCATGGAGCCGATCATCGTGCACGGCGGCGGAAAGGCCATCACCAAGGCGATGAACGAGGCGGGTCTCGAGCCGGTGTGGGTCCAGGGCAGACGATATACGGATGAGCGCACGCTCAACATCGCAGAGCATACGCTCGTACACAAGATCAATACGCCGATATGCAAGACGCTGGCCGAGCTGGGCTGCAAGCCGATGGGCCTGCACTCGCTGAGCAGTTGCGTGCTGTCTGCTGAGACGCTGCGACTGCCCGGCAAAGACGGCCGTAAGGTCGACCTGGGGTTAGTGGGACATGTAACCGGTATCAATACCGAGCTTCTAAAAACTCTGTGTGACGCGGGCAATATCCCGGTCGTCGCTTCGATAGCACTAAACAAGACCGGCGGCAAGCTGAATGTCAACGCCGATAGTGTCGCGGGCAAAGTGGCGGCGGAGGTAGCGGCGGAAAAGCTCGTCGTGGTCAGTGACACGCACGGCATACGAAGGGACATCAACGATCCCGATAGTTGGATTTCGAGTCTGAATGAGAAAGAGATCAAAAAGATGATTGAGGCCGGCACTATTACCGAGGCCATGTTCCCGAAGGTCGAAGCCTGCCTGACCGCTCTGGAGGCCGGCGTCAAAAAGACGCACATTGTCGACGGACGAATCGAACATTCGCTGCTTTTGGAAATCTACACGGACAAAGGCGTCGGAACCGAGATTGTCAGGAACATGAAGGACAGAAGAAAATGATAAATGCCACTCTTTGCGCTTGGTTTCCGCTAGGGCTGCCGGAACTTATGCTTATTACGTTTTG
>Ga0180433_10005498_pt1 | contig 17065 bp, 20 predicted proteins | sample SS_ome_8_FD_132980 | JGI IMG/M metagenome (GOLD analysis project Ga0180433, IMG submission 132980) | Hypersaline lake sediment archaeal communities from the Salton Sea, California, USA - SS_1_D_1 metaG | ecosystem: Environmental > Aquatic > Non-marine Saline and Alkaline > Hypersaline >... | reverse complement strand
TCGCCCCGCTCAGCCTGCAATTTTCGGAGTTTGCTCAGCAACTCACCAGAAACTCTAATCGTCAAAATTTCCTTTTTTCTTTGGTCTCCTAACTTTTCAAAACTATCTGAAATATATGTCTTACACATTTTTATAAATCTCCAAAGAAACAACTTTTTTTAGGATTGGTTATTTCTTTTTTTTATTTTTTCGCACTCAGCGAAGAGCAAAGAGAAAATCTGTCGCCGCTCCTGTTCCAAAAATTCAATTTTCTGCGGTTCCATTTTTCTACTCGAGTTCCCTTGCAATCATATACCGGAGCTGAGCCGACAAACTCCGCTCTTGTGTCCGAGCATAGCGACGAAGTCGCTCAAACAAATGAAAAGGGATTTCAAATTGCACGAGCTTTACGTCGATTTTTTCTTCTTCTGAGTTCATAAATAATCCAATCTTATCCGAGCTTTATATATTTTTCTAAGGCTTTAAATTGAAGTAAACGGGGCTATTTAAAAATGAGGATAATGGAAAAACCACTAATTTTATATAGATGTCACGTTAATCTATTAAATTGAAGTAATATGGCTAAACCAAACCCTTTTGACAAACCTATCAATGAAACTGAATACAATTAAAAAGCTACTTAAACATAGGGGGGCTACCGCAACAGCAAATACCACCATAACCTAAAAGGCATATTAAACCATATCACAAAAACATATCTTGAAACAACATCAGATTTTTCAAAGAGTAAATTTATTCAGCATTTATTAAACAAATATCTGTTGAGAATCTGCGACAAACATTCATTCAGAGATATTCTTAAAAAGAAAATAACTATCAACAAAGTGTTAAAATCTTTTGTTTTCCAAAGGCTCTCTAATCCTTTATCTAACCACGCTAACCTTAAAGCGATTCCTTTACTATGCCTATATACGTCTAATTGTCCTTCTATATAGTCTTTTACTGTTTTGTCCGTGCAACTTTGAGAAATGCTTAAAACTGCGTTTTTATAGTCTTGCTCATATTCTGAATTAAGAAAGTTAACTATTTCTTCTTATGTTAAATTTGTTAGAAAAAGTATGATAAGGTAAGAAAAGAGCAAGGGGAAACCGCCAAAACCCCTTACCCTCTTCTTGGTTGATAAATGACTGAGTGGAATATTAGGGGTTGGTAGCAGGTTCAGGACAAAATTTGATAGAATTTGTTTTACTACCAACCCCAATGACAGATGAATATCTTAGGGACACCTAAAAAGGATAAAGAGGTTAAACCTTTCTAAATGCCCACAAAGATTGTGATAGGTTAGTCCTCTTTCTCAAGCAAATCTCTCATTAGCCTAAGCTCTGAATATATGGCTATCAAAATGTTTAGCTGGATTGAGTCAGGGCGTGTCTCTGCTATGTCTGAGGGCATAAATATGCCATTATATTTGTCTGAAAACTCTTTTAGCGTGAATTTTAGCTCTTCTGGCAGCTCTTTTGCCTGCGGCTGTGCTTTTGAGCCTTTCTTGTCCGATACTTCTGCCTCTAAAACGTCTGCCTCTACGTTCTTGTCCTGCTTTGCTTTATCTTCTTTCTTGTTCTTTCGTTTAAATACCATCTTAATTAAGCTTTTTTTCAAGTAAATATATAAACTTTTCTGTTACATGGGTGTATTTCTCTATCTCTGTTGTTAGTTTAGCAACACCTAAGCCCAGCTCCTTTATAGATGAGACGTGATTATTAATGTTTGCCTCATAAACCTTGTGTGAAGCTGCCATCCTGCCAAGTGCTTTTAACATGTCTGTCATTAAGATGTTTTGTCCATGCTCTGAATAATAACCCCTTAAATCATTAAAGAATGGGGAGACTACCTTGTCCATGTCTGTTATTGCTGTGCCTGATTGGATTGTCTCAAGCTCTTCAAAACCAAATGAATTGTCAACAAGTAGCCAAATCTTGCCTGTTTCAGGGTCTCTTACCTGTATTTTCTCTTTTTTATCTAAACAATCTCTGGCTAATTCGTTTTGTAGTTCCGCACAATGAGTTTTGCTCTCTTCTATACGTGAGTTTCTGCCCTTTAAAATCATAATGCCTAATTTGCTCTCTATCTTTTCAAAGTAGTTTAGCCAATACTCCATGCTATCATTATGTGCCTTTTTTGCTGTATCACCATAAAAGCTGAGATGTGGTGCTGAATAAACACAGATTGAATTTGAATGAAGCGTTATTGTTGAACCATCTAAATGGATCTTCTTTTTCTTGATGCGTAACCTGTGATATTTTTCTGAGTCTGCAAGAATTTTTATCCTGAATTGTTGACCATGTACTCGCTTTAATTTAGGGGCTTTTTGGCTTTTTTTTGGCTGTTTTCGTCCCAGGTTCGTACAAGACAGGGGGGGGTTAACAGACCCCCCTCGATTTTGTAAACCCCCCCTTTTTGATGTCCTATAAGTAGCTGCTAAATAGCCCTTTTTTTTGAGTTTTTCAATGATTTTATAAACCGCTCTCCTTGTAGTATTTTCAAGTTTGGCTATCTCTGCTACTGTTTTGAACTTTTCAGTTAGATAGTCAAAAACCCTTGCTTGTTTTTTGGTTAATTTTGTTTCTGACATGTGAACCTCCATGGTAAAGTGAACCCCTTTGTGAACCCCTTAATTTATAAAGCAATTTTTCAAAAGTGAACCTTTTTTTCAAGCTCCTCTTTTTAAGGTTATCTATTTTTGATAAAATTACGCTTTGATTTTTAATTGTGAAATTTTAAGGTTTTTTCTATCACCAACCAAGTAACCTTTTTGCTTGATTTTCTTAACAGTTTTTGATATAGAAGCCCTACTTAACCCCCTTTTTTTTGCCAAATCAGATAGTTTCTGATTAGACATAAGTATATCTAACATCAAATCTTTCTGATTGCCTGATAATAGTGAGTAATCCTCACTCTCTTTAGCCGTTACAACATACTCCCTATTAGAACAAATTATGTCATAAACACACCTTTTATCTAAAAAATCCGCTTGTATCTGTTTTCCCATTGTAATTTGTTAAGGGGGTTTACAAATATTTATGTCTTTTGTGGTAAAAAGTGTTAGATAGTGTTAGCCTGTCTTTATCTCTTCTATGTTTCTTAGATTATAGAAATAGGTATCGCCAAACTTGTCAATAAAACCAATATGTGATTCAGAAATAGATGTGATTGTTGCTGTATAGCCCAGTTGCTTGCCATTAACATTTACAAGAATCTTGCATAGCTTGCCTACTAATATCTTTCCTTTCATTTTAGTTTTAGGTTAAAATTAGGTTAAAAAAAAGTAAAAAAAGTTTATCTTGTTTTAAAGCTCTTAAGCACAAGTATAAGCACAATGCTTAATACAGCCACAGTCACAATCAGAGGCATCCAATCGCTTGCAATTGGCTTGACTGCTTCTACTACCTCGTTTGTGGTTGTTGAAGCGTCGCCCTCTTCATCATAAACATAAGACACGTTCCATGTTCCACTTATATTCTCTGCTGTTGTAATTGCACCGCTTGCCGCTGTGACATTCGTGCCCAGTTCAAGCGTATATGTGTCTGATGAGTTTGTGGCATTATAAAAGCTTGTCCATGCCGTAATATTGCCATGTGCTGTTGTGCCTGCGGCTGCAGTCATTGTCACTTGCTCATCTGTAACTGTTACAGAGTCTCTTACTGTTGTTGAGAATTTGCCAAGTGTCAAAATACCTACTGCAAGCAGCATACCTGCTAAAACAAGGAATAAAACCAGTTGTGGGATTTGGTTAGTTTCCATTTTTTAGAGTTTCCAAGAATAGAAAATTAATAAATAAAAAAAAGCTTATTCTTATTCTTATTTAAGAGACTAAACCTACCTCTGCTTTACAGCAAAGCTTCTTAGCACAAGTATAAGCACAATTGCTAAAACTGAGACAGTTACAATTAGAGGCATCCAATCGCTTGCAATTGGGGTAAGTGCGTCTATTGTCTCGTTTATTGCGTCACTTGCGTCATTTGTTATTCCTGATGTTGCGCCAAACTTACCAAGAGTTAGGACTCCTACGCCAAGAATCATACCTGACAGTACTAAAACCAAAATTAACTGATATAAATCACCTACTTGCATTTTATCACCTTTTAAATTTATTAATAGAAATATAATCAGGCTTCTTTATATACCTATAGTAAGTTATATATTTACAATATGTTTAAGCGCCTCGCCTTGCAAATACAATATAAAACAGCGTTAGAGCTGCTAATATCAAGAAAACAAGCGGATGGATGATGTTTACCAAAGATACATAACTCATCAAAATGCCAAGCACAAAACAAGCAAAGCTACTTACAAGAATACTGTTTGCAAAGTCATAATCTTTTAGCCGCATGACCATGATAAACCAAATGCTCCAAAGAAACAAGATTACCAAGATATTATCTGTAACACCATTAGCATAGACAACTAAATCATAAAGGTTTGTTGAGTTCTGTAAGCCTGTCAGATTATATGCCATCTTATAAGTCCCTCTGGAATATTGCGCCATATATGGCAAACACAAACACTACAAGGATTGAGGAGATGATTAATCCACCCACCCAAATAGGCACTGCTGGAATCTCGTTACTTAGACCCTGAAAGACAGAATCCATAAACCCAAAGCTCTGAATTGATAGCCTTAGTGTCTGCCATGATGACTGGATAAGTGCATTTAAAACTCCAAATACACCAAACTGTGAGGAGTCAACTGCTGGTAAACTCTCTGAAATCTCTTCCATCTTGCTTGTGACATTGTCATACACATTAAAAGTGTTATTAAAGCTCTCGTATTTGCCTGAAAATGTTGAGTCTGCCTTGTTTAGCTCGCCAACCATGCTCATGCCCGCAAGTATTACAAATGTAAAAGCTATTATCCCTATAATGTAGTGGCTTATCTTAACATCTACCATCTTATTTTCTCACCACCAACCCTATGACTATCCCAAATATGCCTGCTACAACAACAAAAGTGAGTGTCAAAGGCGTGAATAAGCCCAGCAGATAGATGACTACAAGCCCAAAGACCATCATAACTATTGCACCTACTGGGCTGAATATGCCTGCCATTGTGACAACTACAAGGATAATAATAGACCATATTGAACCCTCTTCTTCACCAATTATTGCACCTATCTTGCTCTATTAATATGCACAAACTCTGTGACAACAACAGAACCATCATCTATTACCTGCACCTCAACCTCGCCTGAGTAAGTAGAGACATCACAGGAATAGCTGCCTGATGCGCCTGTCTGGGTTTGGTTACAGATTGTTGTATCTGATACTCCGCCAATCTGTTTGACTGTGCTTGTGACTGTGTTTGTGCCTGCTGATAGGTCTGACCAACTTATGTTTATTGTGGATGTGGCACTGTCATAGCTCTGGGTGACTACTACCTCACCTGATGAGGCGGCTGTTGCTGAATAAGGGTCTAATAAAACTGTCAGGTCACATATACCATCTGTGCATAAAAACTTTAAGGTGTCTGTTGTCTTTAATACGTTGTTTGATATGTCTGTGAATATTAGCCTGTAATCAACTGATTCCTCTATGATGTTATAGAATAAATTGCCAAAGTCGCCTGACCTGTCCATCTGGACTGTGCGCCATACACCCTCTGCAAGATATGACCTTTGCAGCTTGCCTATTATGTCAGGGTAGTAGTTATAGTCTGAGTTGTACCTTGTTGTTATCTTCAAATCTGATTTGTCAGTCTTATTCACAAAATTATATACGCTTTCGTTTCTCTGGATTGTGCCTGTCAGATTATAAGCAAATGCATACCACCTATGTGTGAAACTGCCTGATGGTGTGTATTGTAGATAAATATCTGACTTTACGCTTGATGATTCGTTTAATGCACAGATATAATAAGTTGAGTTGCCTGTAAAGTCTAAGTTAAGTGTCTTTGAGGTGTTTGAAACACTACTCCAAAAAGTCAGCTCTGCTGCCATTGTTGAGTTTAGTAGGCTATCTGTATCATCCTCTTCGAATATCCTTAGCTGTAAGACCTTATTTCCATATGTTGAACAGTTATCAAACGAAAGCTGTCTGACTGTCTGATTAAACCTAAACTCGTTTGTGTCTGTGCTTACATTAAGATACCAAATACCCTCAAGCACTGCTGTGGTGTTGATTATTGGCGTTATAAAGGTAGAGTTTAATGTGACTGAGTCTGAGCTGTTTACTGTCTCTGATATGCCCTTTGCAGTATTGTTAAATACAAACTGGCTGGCTATTGAACTGTTGAAAGGTATGCCGTTTAAATATATGTCAAGCACTGTGCTTTGCTCTTCTGTCTCTTCTACCTCTGTCTGATAGGTTAGTGAGACATTATAAGTGTAAAAATTAAATGTGTCTGTCCTACTGTTTAGCTCGCCAACTGAATTAAAATATATCTTGCCATCAGGGTTTGGCTCTATGCCTGTTACTGTGACTAATGCTTTGGTGTCTGTTACTTTGCTGATTGAGACCCTTGCATTCCTGCTGTTTGGCGTATAGAAGTCTATCCAGTTATTGCCTGAAACTATCCACTGCTTATATACCATGTCACTGTTCTTTACTATGTGCAAGGTCTCATCTGTCTCTACCTCAAAAGAATAGCTCTCAGTGTACTTGTCTGGCTTGTAGCTAAATGTGTACCTGTCTTTTAGTTTCTTTGCTGTAAATGGATTAAACAATGCCAGAGACTTATCTGTGGGTCTTATCTCTATCCTGTTATTGTCTGTCTCAAATGAGAGCTTTGTTGAAAGCAATGGGCTTGAAACCCTATAATCTTCTTTTAATATCTCTGCTGTGTGGCTGTCATACATTGTAATACTTAAGGTGTGGTTGCCTGCTGTAAGCGCTGATGTGTTATAGTTCAGGCTGTATAGGTAGCTTGTAGCGTTAATGTCTGATTCTGTAAATATCTGTGTGCCGTCTATTGTTGCGTTTATCTTGAATAAATTGGTATCTGTATAGTTGAATGTGCCTGTGATATTTTTACCCATATAGATTGCTTGGTCTATGTTAAATGTGTAGTTTGCAAGGACTGGCGCTGTTGTGTCTGTCCACCATGTCCTGTTTCCTGCTACTGAGGTCTTGTCCCCTGTTAGCTCGTCAAGCACACACTCCCAGCTATAATTACCATCACCAAATGTGACCCCATAAGATACTGAATAGTTGTTGCCGCCTGTGGATGTTGTATAACTATCGTAGAGGCTAAGATTGCCATCATAAACATTGACTGTAATATTGCCAAGCTCGACAAAAGGCATTGACTTTGTTGCATTACATTCAAGATATAAAAAAGACTCATTTGTCGCATACTGGTCAGGGGGGCTGTCCTGTAATACCTCTATCGAATAATCTTCAATAGAAAAAGAATATGTTGCTATATCCCCATAAGTCTCATTACTCATTGGGACTATATTAAATGTCCAATCTTCGCCTGTTGCTGTCTCTTCGCTTGATAATGTCTTTGCGCCATTTTGGTAAAGTTGATATATCTGGTCGGCTGTTAATGAATAGTTATAAAATCTAAATTCATCAAGAGTCCCATTCATAGCATACACATTATCCCATCTTTTACCGATTACCATTAAATCAAAAGTGGCTGTATTTCCTGTTGCTATGCTTGAAGTAGCGCCTGCTGTTTCATTGTTTCCATTCAGCCAAAACTCAAGCTGTCCGTTAGCCATCCTTTTTCCACAGATAAAATTCCACTGGTTATAACCCATACCTGTTACTGCTTGGTCATATAATCTTGAATATTGCCCACTCTCATTATACACAACAAAATAATACCCATCATCACCATACTCTCGCCTGAACTCTATTTTAGTGTTTGTTGAATTATAACCATATAACCAAGCCCCCTCATTACCATTATCATCCTCACCAATACAATTATCCCAAAAACAAATAGTGAACTCATTGCCCAATATGATGTTATCAATATTAGTTATTCCATCATCTATTCCGTCAAAGCTGTATGCGTTACCATATAAGCCTGAAACTAATGTTGCGCCTGTTACTGCGCCATTATGTGCGTTTCCTGATATGTCTGTTGCGTTGATGTCAAATGGATAGCCCGTTATCATTCCTTTTGATGGGGATGAGAACCAGCTCATGTTAGTCAGCTTAAATGTTGCATTTGCGTTTGAACTGTAACCTGTGTTTGTCCAGTTCTCAAATGTTGTGTTAAAGCCTATTGATGACTCAATCTGTATATCAGTTATTTCTGGGGTTGTCACAACTGTTGAAGCTGTCTCTGCTAAGACATAGGGCTTATTAGGGTTAAAATATTGTTGAAAGTAAATATTTGATGTTCTAATTGAATCTAAATAATATACATTCATTCCACCATAAGAATAAAAAGAAGTTACATTGCCTGAAACTTGCGTTGTCCAGCTACCTCCATATAAAGGCAAAGCTGATTCTGAGCTGTTGGAATGGTAAAGGTTGTAAGATGTGGATGGTGTCCAGTTGATTAAAATATTCTGCCATATCTGCTTTTGTCTCTTGTGCATGTCTGCCCAACTACCACCTAAAAAACAATAAGAATTACCACTATCGCATGAGCTGCTTGAAACAAATACATAGGCGTCTTCACCTGCGTATTTCCTCATATAACCCTGCTCATTGCTTGTAGATGAATATTCATCAAATAAGAAAAAGCTCATATACTTGTTTATTGGAAATGGAGACTGTCCAAATGTGCCTGATGTTAAAACCTTAAGCGAGTTTAAACCATAACCATCATCTATACCTGCTGTTGTGTTTCTGTCAAACCCATTGCCTGTATAGTTTTGTATGCCATTGTAAAATATCATTGTGGCATTAAAAAGAGTTTTACTTACATCACCCACATCATCATTCCCATAATAAATATAAACATCATTTCCAGAGCTGGGTATTATTGTCTGGGCGTATGATGGTGTTTTGCCTGACCTACTTGTCAAGATAAACTCATCATCTAAAAATTCATAGTCAAGTTCTGTTGAATTGGTTTCATCATAAAATCTAATGTCTTCAAAGTCTGCCTGACAATTGCTCCCACATATTTCTGTTAAGTTATAGATTATTGGCTCATAGTAATGTGATGTATTTGTAAAGTTTAACTGTCTCCTGTAATTATAGCTACTATTCCACCATCCAAAGGCTATCTGTGAACAGAGCAGAACAAGAATAAAGACAAGCAAAAGCTTTCTAATATTCAAAGCCGCCACCCCCTTGTCCAAAGACTGCTGGCTTTGCAAACATAATCACAATACCCAAAAACCCAACAACTGCAAGATAGACAGGCATGTTTGATAAAAGATTGTTTGCTATCGGAAAGCTCTGGATTGTTGTGCCAAATATTGCTGAGGTTGTCATCTGTTCCCAAACATTGCTCATTATTGTTGATAAGACCACACCTATCACAATCACTATGAAGTAGATTGCTGCAAAGATAGGGTTTGAGGGCACAAACCAGCTTGTGATAAGGATTGCCAGCACAAGACCGATAAAAACACCAAAAACAACAGAGTCAAACCTAAGTGTCAAGTCTTTTGTGTCCTGTAAGACCTGGACTGTTGCGTTGTCTGCGGCTATTGTTGGGATTGAGACCATTGTGTCTATTGCTGACCTTGAGATAAAGAAGCTTGCAAAGAGTACCATTGCTAAAGCAAGAGTAATCACACTTACCAAGATAACATCCCTAACCGCCATTATTTCTTTCTCCGTTTCTTTTTGTCAGTATCAAAGCCAAACCCAAATATGTCTCTTATACGTCTTGCTTCTCTTCCTACCCTTGAATACTGAACCATGCCCTTAAATGCGTCTGACCTGCTCTGAACCTTGTCCTCTTTCATTATGTTGTCAAGCTCCTCAAAGACTGAGGGTGGCACATAAACAGGTCTTCCTTTTTTTGCCATCTAATAGTTTAACCTCTCCTTTTTCCTTTCGTTTATCATCATGATTGATTTGTAAAATATATAGACCAACAGATAAAAGAATAGTACCGCAAGCACAGCGCCAAGCCAGTATGTTGTTGTGCCTATAAGCTCCTCAAGCGCTGTAAACTCATAATACCTGATTAAAGTAAGCATTGCCATATGCATACTGGCAAAAAAGGGCATAAATGAGCCAAGCATTAATACAAGCTTGAGACCTGTATGCTCTTCGCCAAGATTGAATGAGACCAGTAAAAAGAAAATGCCTATGATTAAAGGAATTGCAATTATTATTGCAAGAGGCATGCCGCCTATGTTTGACTCGTTGTAATCGCCTCTGCCTATCGTGAATGTAGTAGAAATCCAACCTGCCTGCTTAGAGTTGTTACAGTGTAAGATGTAGGCGTAATCTTTGCGTTCCTGAGTCATTGTGCTTGGTAATAAATAATAGAAATCTATGCCGTTTGAGTCCATCAATAAGTTTTCCTCTACTACATGGTCGCCTGTCTCGTTATAGATATGTATCAGGCAAGATGTTGTGGTATTGTCAAGAATATAGCCTGTTGAGTTGAATACATGAAAATGCAGCTCTATCTCTCTACCCTGTAAAAAGTAATCATTTTTAGGGTAATCTATTGAGATGCCTGCTTCTTCAAAACTCTGCTGGAATGGTGGGTCTGCATGGCAAAAGCTAACAAAAACTAAAAATACTAAAAATACTAAAAATGCTTTTCTTTTCATCTTTAACCTATTGTGACTGTGCCTGTCTTTGCCTGTGCAAGCGCCTGTGCAATTGCTTTCATCTCAACTAACATCTCTTTCATTACTGGGAATTGCTTGAATAACTGCATGAATAGCACAAGGATGATTAGGCAAACAAAAGCAAGGATAATAAAAGGCAAATATTGCTGTACCCAGTTCTGGCTGAACCTTGCCTTATCCCTTTGATAACTGTTTATTGCCCAGTTCACATCTTCCTCACCAACAGTGAATGTTATCATATCATCAGATATTTTTGGGCGAATATATTTAAAGTTCTTTAAACCTGTCTGCAATAAGTAAATCTGCTTCTTGCCTGATGATGTTGACAGATATGGGACATTGTCAGGGGTTAGACCTACGTTTGCATGCTTTAGGAATAACCTTTTGTTCTTTGTCACTTCATCAATAAATATGCCTGCTTTGTCATACTTTATCTTAAACTGACCAAAGCCATCCTTTTGCCATATCACTACGTTAAACTGGTTAAACCTTATATGTTTCTTATATATGAAGTTCCAGCCAATAAAAATTAGTGCGCCTATGACAAGAGCAGCTATTAATCCACCGCCTATGTTTAAAATTAAGCCGCCTACGCCTGATAACATCTCTTCTATTGCCATTCTTTCAACTCCGTTAATTTAGTTTAAATTAGTTTCTTTTTGTAAATAAGCCTGAAAGCAACCCTTTTTTCTGCTGACCTTCCATAAATACCCTGCTTTCTATTGGCTGTGCATTTTTCCAGAACCTCCTATCGCCCTCTTCAAAAGCTCTCCTTAAGCAAGAGTATGCTGTTGTTAATGCAATAAACTTTATCTTGTCCCTTGCAACAATGTCTTTTATACCATATTTCTGCATGTTTATCATCAAGTCTGTTGCAAGAGTGTCGTTTAAAGAGTCCATCAGTACTGGGACACTTGCCTTGTCCATGTTTGACATGATTGTTGTCTGGCTGACTATGCTCTGCACTATGCCTATTACTGAGTTAATGCCCTCATCATTCATCAAGGGCTTGCCTAAGTCTTTAATGTTGCCCTCTAAGTCTATCATGTTTGACCTTAGCGTCATCTCCATCTTGTAGAGTTCCTGAGACGGATTGGTCATCTGGATGATTGCTGACCCATACTCATGCATTGGACTCATGTAAGGGTTGCTCTGAGTTGATATTTCTTGTTGTGTCTGATTCATATTTCCCATTTACCTATCTGTTTTTGGACTCGTTTCTGCCTCTTGTTCATATCATCACACATCTTATTATATGGCTTTATTAAGCCTTTTTTTGCTTTTAGTTTCATTGTATCACCTTATAATTGGTCTGATGTTTAGACCTGTTGAAATTTCAGGAATCGATGGTCTCTGACCTCTTACTCCAAACAAGCCTGCCTCTACGCTTGGAGAGTATCTTGTGCTAAAACCTAAAAATTCTGCCTCTTCTTCTTTTTTCCTACGTTTGATTTTTGGAAATTCTGGCAGCTTTGCGTCAAAGCCTGAGGGTACTATCGGCGTCAGCCTTAAGTTTATGTCTATACCTGTTGAAAAAGAAGGGGTAGTTATAAGAGAAGTTCTTAGGCTTGACCTTAGCCTTGACTGCTGTGCTGACCTTAAGCCTGTTGATAGCTGTGACTCAAGCGCTGTTGATAATCTTGACTGCTGTGCTGGCCTTAAGCCTGTTGATAGCTGTGACTCAAGCGCTGTTGATAATCTTGACTGCTGTGCTGACCTTAAGCCTGTTGATAGCCTTGAACTCTGCTGGGATAAGCTTGAAAGGGCTGACTTCTGACCTGATATGATATTAAAGCTTGTCCTTGTGATTGGAGCTTGTCTTGTGGCTGTTACTGTTGAAACAGATTGCTTTTGTAATGTTGATTTGGGCACTACTCTTGTTGTTGTAGCTGAACTTGACCTGACAGAAAGGATAGATGAGGGGCTTTCAATCTTTATTGGCTGGGTTGATTGCTTGACCTGAGATACCATAAGAGACTCTGTAATTGGCTGGACTACCTGTCTGGTGGCTGTGAGCTGCTTAAATGATAATACATCTCCTGTCCTGCTTGATAGTGTTGTCTTTGTTATCTGATTAGGTGTTACTTTAAAGACCCTTGTGGGATATGTTGTCTTAATCTCTGGCGCTCTAAATGTGGGCTGCTCAGGGATAAACTTATACCTTGAGATGTCTGCGCCTGTGTATCTGATGTTTTGCTGGGTTGAGGCAAAGTCTAATTTTGTGTAGTCTGTGCCTCTTACTGAGCTGGTTTCTATTATGCTGCCAACACTTGTTGCGCCTTTTAAGCCTGTTGTCTGTTTTGTAACCTTAAAGCCTCGTGCAAATATGTCTGTTGACCTGACAACATTAAAGTCAAAGTCTGGGAATACTCTTGGCGTGTATCTGCCTGTGCCAAACTCTACTGCCTGAGCTGTAAAGTCATATGTGATTGGGCTTGTCTGGAGCTTTGAACCTGATACTACCCCAAACCTTGTTGTGTCAAGACCCCTTGATGATAAGGTAAACACACCCTCAAACTCTGTCCTTGATACTGGCTGGAGCTGGATTTCTTGAGTAAACCCAACTGTCCTTTTTGAGACAAGCTCTGGGCTTCTGAATGGTCTGTCCTTATATATGCTCTGGGTTACTCTTGAAACAGAATAGTCCTCAACTACCTTTGTAAATGGATAGTCTTGCTGGAAACCCTTTGAACTTACTGAGATTTGTTCCCTAAACTTACCATACCTAAAACCATATTCTGAGGTTGTTGCAATATCAGAAGCATAGCCGCTACTACCCTTAAGCTCTACACCTATTGTCTTTGTTGATGTCAAGCTTGGCGTTCTTGCTGTCCTTAATGCCTTTAGACCTGCGGCTCTTGTGCCTGCGGCTATCCCTATTGTTGAACCAATAACCAAGCCTGCGCCTGCTGCTTTTCCAATGGAAACAGGGGGGTCAGGGGTTGCTACTGATGGCAAGATAAAAGCTGTTGTCACTGCTCTTGCACCTGTTGTTGCTGTGCCTGTGAATATGCTGCCGCCACCTGTGCCTGCGGCTGTGCCCACAACTGCGGCTGTTGTGATTGGGCTTGAGACTGTTTCCAGTGCGCCTGAGGCTGCACCTATGCCTGCTTTACCTATCTGGGTTGTGTAGAACCTGCCAAAGCCTTTGCCTGTTGTCTGAAACTCTTTATATTGCCTTGATGATGTTATGCCAAGCTCGCTTATCTTTCTTTCAAGCCTGTACTGTGGGACTAATGCCCTTTCATAATATCTTTCTGGGCTGCCAACTGTTCTGATTAGGAAAGATTCAGGCTTGTTTATCTTTATGTCTGTGCCAAACAGATTAAACTCTGCAAGCCTAAGCTCTGGGGCTGTACCTGTGGATAGTTGCCTTATCTTTTCTTGCCTAAAAGAGGGGCGTTCCCAAAATGGAACAGATGATGCCATTGTAATGACTGGTCTCTCATCTTTTTTTTCTTGACCTGTTGCTGTCCTTAGCTTACTGACAAAACCGCTTGAGGCAACAAACTGCCTGCCACCATCTACACTTACGTTGTAAAGAGATGATGGGGTTGTTGTGGCTGCTCTTGTTGTTTGATAAGGGACAGGCATTGTCCTTTGTTTTGGTGTGCTTCTTGCATATTGTCTTACTGCTGGTGAAGCTTCTGAGACCTTGAAAACCTCACCTGAGGGTAGTTCCCTGTATTCAGATGTGGGTCTAATCTTGCCCTGTTTTGTTGCAAACACTTCCTTGCCATAATAGGATTTAGTAGGGTCTTTAGAAACAAATGTGCTTGGTGGCGATGGGTCGCCCTGTAACCTGCCTGTCTCACGAAAATAAGCCTGTGGGTCTTCTCTATATCTCTTTGCTTTCTGCATTCGTATCTGATAATAGAGAGTCATTGGTTGCTTTATTTTCTTTTAACTATATTAATCTTTTTATTTTTTTTCAATATTGAAAATAAAGATATTGTTATAGAAAAACTTATATATTTACGTATAATAATATGAAACAGAATGGAATTTGAAAGAGACCAGTCAGAGTTTAATATGGCTGTGAGCTATCTTAACAGGCTTAATGGTCTGCTTGCTTTCATAAACGAATCTTCCATTTCTCTTGATACTCATTCTTGGTTTCATGGACTGCTTGCGCTTTCAAGAGAACTCTCTACTGAGATGAAAAAAGAAGAGGCATTACAAGCAAGCCGCTATAAAGATCAAATTAATATGATTGTTGGAAAGGTTAGTAAACAACAGGCAAGGCTTGGGACTAAAAGCGTGCCACATATCCTTTATGATAGCCTGCATGAGTTTGAGCTGCTGCTTAGAAAGGTCTTGAAAGATTCTGGGCTACAAATGAAAATGAAAGAGAGGGCAGAGTTTGCACTAAAATAAGATGGTAATGGTATTTGAGGGGACTGATAAAGAGTTTTATATGGATGGCTACCTTAAGGCAAACCTTGACATAGCAAAAAAAGTAATCACTAAAGATTGGGACATGATTTTTGTTGTGGATGGCGCTGAGGGGTCTGGAAAGTCAACAATAGCGCAACAGGCAGCGTTTTATTGTGACCCTACGCTTGAGTTCTCAAGGGTTGTGTTTAATGCCAGAGATTTTAAAAGAGCAATCATCCATGCCAAGCCTTATCAAGCTGTGATATATGATGAGGCTTATTCTGGGCTTAATTCAAGAGCCGCAATGAGCTTTATTAACAGGTCTTTAGTTGGTATGCTAACAGAAATCAGGCAAAAAAATCTGTTTGTGTTTATTGTGCTGCCCTGTTTTTTTGACCTTGATAAGTATGTGGCACTTTGGAGAAGCAGGGTTTTGATTAATGTCTATACTGCTGAGGGGTTTAAAAGAGGCAGGTTTAGTTTCTATAATCTTGATAAGAAAAAAGAGCTATACTTAAAAGGTAAAAAGTTTTATGAGTATAAACTTGTGCAACCTAACTTTAGGGGCACTTTTAGCCAGTATCTTCCGCTTGATAAGGAGAAATATAGAAAACTGAAATTTGAAGCTCTCAAAGCAAGAGAAGATGATAGTGGAAACAAAGAAGATGAAAAGGCTGTGCAAAATATCTTGGAAAAGAGAGTCTTTGAGATAGGAGACATTGTCACTCATGAGGTTAAAGCACAAATACTTGGGCTGTCTGATAGAACATACTATAACCATTTGAGGAAATGGAAAGAAAAACAAGAGGAAAAATTATAAAGAATTATTTTTTTTCAATATTGAAAATAAATAAGCCCATTCATAACATATATATAGGAATATATGTATTATGAAAACTGAAAACGAAATAATTTTAACTTTTTAAGATTGATGTTTGATTGCAAAGAGCAAAAAACAACACTATTGTATATAATGAGGGGTCTGGTATGGGAAAAGATGATATTAGTATGCCAAAAGTTGTGATTGATGTAGTAAAAAAGGATTTTGTTGTGGTTTTTATGTGTCTTGTTGCGATACTTATATGCCTATACACATTATACATGGCTAAAGATTATAGTGACAAATGTAATGACCACTGGATTGAACAATGGAATGAGAAATGCCCTAATTCAAAAGGATATTATAATACTTTTAATGATAGTTTTAGTTTAGTTCCAAAGGAAACAAAGGGGGTTGAAATAAATGCAATATCAGATTAAAGTAAATACGCCTGAGGGCAAAGCAAGATGGGCTGCAAAGAAACTGGATATTCCTATACTTGGAATTATATCTAAAATTAAACTTGATACATATATAAATGAAGAGGAGTCACAATTTATATGGGTTGTAAATAGTTCTGCAAAAGATTATCTTAGAATCAGAAATAATGTCAATAAGTTTCAAGTGATGAGCACAAGCCTAATATCTCAAGGATCTGTTAAGAAGATGATTAAGAGAAAAGCTGATAGCCCTGAAGATTATAAAGATTTGCTTAAACTGTTTAAGAACGGCATAAATCTTAAGATTAATAGCGTTACTGATGAAGAAATAAAAGAAATGAATGAGGGTGGACTCTTTTCAAAGCTATTTAAGAGTAGCCCCTTTAAAAAATCTGCTGTCAACCATAAGTAATACTGCAAAACACATGCCAATACCAAAAGTACTTAATGCTATCAAAATGTTAATAATACTATGCAAGAAAACAAAATGCAAGAAAACAAAAACAATCCTAAAATAATTAAACCCCACATTCTTTTATGGGCTTGGTCTAATTCATAACATTCTTTTCTCATTTGTTTGAATACATTATTATAAACCCATATCATAATAAACCAAACTACAATATCTGCAAATATTCGTTTTAATGTGGGTGTTTTAGTATATTCATAACCTTGTCTACAATTTGAGGAACAAAACTTTCTTTTATGAAAATATGTTGGATGATAATCTCTAATGTTGAATATTCTACCACACCTTAGACACCTTT
>Ga0180433_10005497_pt1 | contig 17068 bp, 24 predicted proteins | sample SS_ome_8_FD_132980 | JGI IMG/M metagenome (GOLD analysis project Ga0180433, IMG submission 132980) | Hypersaline lake sediment archaeal communities from the Salton Sea, California, USA - SS_1_D_1 metaG | ecosystem: Environmental > Aquatic > Non-marine Saline and Alkaline > Hypersaline >... | reverse complement strand
TTACGATAATAAAGACTTAGATTTAGGAAAATTTGATTTATAATTATTAAGCTAAAAATATGATTGAAAACTACGAAGACTACAAAAAAATAATGGGACTAGAAAGTGTTGATGTCGGGTCTAAACTTCAACTGCTTAAACATATTAAGAAAATGCAAAAAGAAAAAGGAAAAACAACTAAAGGATTTAGCGGTATGCCAATTAGACAATTAAAAGCTATTTATAATAAATTAAACACATTAGTTAATTAGTTAATAAATAAACAACAATGAACAAACTAAAAGGAAAAGAAGAAAAAAAACTAGACACACTTAATCTCTCAGACTTAAAACGAAAAGTTAATGAGATAGTAGAGTTTTGTAATGAAGTTAATGAAACGCTTGAGCTTTTTAATAGAGCCAACTCAATGAAAGAATTTATGAAAGAAGAAGAAGAATATTACAGAGTTATAGAAAAAGGATTGGGAGGGTTAGATTTCGGGTTTATTTATAGTAAAGAGCAATTATATGCTTTTAATATAGCAGAAGGATTATTTGAACCAGTAAAAAAACCTAAAGAAGGAGATGAGTATTGGTTTATAAATAGTTTTGGAGATATTTGTTCAGACATTGATTATGATGATAAAGCAGATAACCTCAGATGGAAAACAGGGAATGTATTTAACACTGAAGAGTCAGCTAATAAACACCTAGAAAGGATAATGGAATGAAAAAAGTTATACTTGGTAATTGTTTGGACATTTTACCTACAATAAAAGAGAAATTTATAATAGTAACTGACCCACCATTTAACATTGGATATCATTACAATAATTACAACGATAATTTAGGAGCTGACGAATATTACGAAATGTTGTATGATGTTTTTCAGGATTATCCGCTTGTGGTTATTCATTATCCAGAAGAAATATACAAAATATCCTTTAAAATAGGAAGATTCCCAGAAAAGATTGTTAGTTGGGTTTATAATTCAAACACTGCCAAACAACATAGAGACATAGCTTTCTTTGACGTAAAGCCAGACTTTAAGAAGTATGGTCAAGATTATAAAAATCCTAAAGACAAAAGAATAGCGAAAAGGATTGCAGATGGTAAAAGAGCTAGACTTTATGATTGGTGGGAAATAAATCAAGTTAAAAATATTTCTAAAGAAAAAACAGAACATCCCTGCCAAATGCCATTAGAAGTAATGAAAAGGATAGTAGCTATTTTACCAGAAGACTATTTGATAGTAGATCCATTCGCTGGTAGCGGAACTACGGCTGTTGCTTGCAAAGAACTAGGAAGAGATTTCATAATGATAGAACAAGACGAAAAGTATGTAGAAATAATAAACAACAGAATTAAATAAATGAAAAAATATCTAGAAACAACACCTAAAAAAGAAATATCCTACGATCACTACCACCAATGGTCAGGATTAGATTTTAGAATAGCTAGTACAAATTGGATGAATAATTTGAGCCGTATAATAAAAATAAAGCTAAATACACATAATGGCAAAGAAAACAAAAAAAAAGCCACTGAGACCAATTTTGAAGCTCAGGGACGACTTGGATAAGATATTCTCTAGGTACATTAGACTGAAAGAGATGAGAAATGGATTATGCTGGTGCGTGACGTGCGGAAAGAGCGGACATATAAAAGATATGCAAAATGGTCACTTCGTTTCTAGGAGACACTTAGTCCTTAGATGGGATGAAAGAAATTGTCACGTGCAATGTTGCGCTTGCAATGTATTTAAGGCAGGTAATATGACAGAGTACGCAGAATGGATGATGAAAAAATACGGGGACGACATTATAAAGAAACTAAACAGAGAAAAACAAAAGACTTTCAAACTCACAAGGGTATGGTTATGTCAGCAAATAAATTACTACAAAAAAGAAGTTAAAAAGTTAGAGAATAATTAATCTAAAGAAATAATATGAACAAATGGGCTAGAGACTACAAGAAGTATTTAAAAAACAGAGATAGAGACCTAGAAGAATTAGAAGACTTTTATAATTACAAAGATAGACAAGATAAATTATTTTGGGTAATACTTATTTTATTATCAGCATTTATTGGGATGATAACTAGTATGTTATTTATATGAAATATTTATCTCTATTTTCAGGCTATGGAGGGTTTGAATTAGGAATACAACAAGCGTATGAAAATAATAGAACTAACAAAAAACAGACAGCAGGGGAACAGGGTCTATCATCCTCAAGGAATTTCAGCGTTTTTACAAGCACAAATGGGAAATACGAGCAGGGGAAGCCTACTTGTATTGGCTATTCAGAAATCGACAAATACGCCATCCAAGTCTATAACAAACACTTTAACCATAAAAACTATGGAGACATTACAAAAATCAATCCAAAAACTCTTCCTGACTTTGACCTGTTGTGTGGAGGATTCCCTTGCCAAGCATTTTCAATCGCTGGAAAGCGTCAAGGATTTAATGACACAAGAGGAACACTCTTTTTTGATGTCGCAAGGATTGTTAAGGAAAAGCAACCAAAGATTCTCTTGCTTGAAAACGTCAAAGGATTATTATCTCACGAGCAGGGGAAAACTTTCAGAACAATCCTCAAAACGCTGGATGAATTGGGGTATGATGCAGAATGGCAAGTGCTTAACGCTAAAGATTTCGGCGTTCCCCAAAACAGAGAAAGGGTGTTCATTATCGGACATCTTGGAGGATTCGGTGGACGAAAAGTATTTCCTATCGGATGTAGCGATGGACAGGATACTAAACAGAGCAGGGGGAAGGGCAACATTGTTACCACGATAAAGACAAAGCAAGGAGCTATGCAAAATGACAGCACTTATATCGTTCAAATAAACAAACCAAAACATTCAAACGACAGAGTATATTCAGAAAAAGGAATAAGTCCAACTCTAAATACAATGCAAGGCGGGAATAGGCAACCATTTATAACTAATCCTTATAATGGAAAAACATCTTCAGAAGAAACTGGAACACTAGGAACTTCTTGTGGAACAACAACTGGAAAGACAGCACAGCATTTAATTAAAGATTCTAGGATTCGTAGACTAACTCCTAAAGAATGTGAACGACTAATGGGATTAAAAGATGACTGGACAGCCGAAGGAATTGACGGAAAAATATCAGATACTCAAAGATATAAATTATGCGGAAATGGTTTGGTTCCACAAATAGTAACAGAGATTGTCAAAAAACTAATTTAATTTATATGAAAGATATATGCGCTTCTTGTAACAAAGCCATAGACAAAGGAACTAGATCAGATGAATTTTATTATAATTTATTCGGTAACTTTTGTCGCAAATGTTGTGAAAGAACAGGAAAGAACTGTATGCACCACTACCAAGAGAACGTAGAAGTATTTAATTATGCCTTTCAAGTTGACAAAAACGTAGAGAATTTAAAAGCGTGGAGAAAAAAGGGTTATTTAAGCCATTCTCATCCTTGATTTATTGTGCTAGATATGGTATAATGGATATAAGGTCAGAGTTAAATCAATTAGTTTCTTATAAAGGAACAAGACCATAGAAAATAACTTTGAAAAAATATTGCTAAACAAAACAAAAACTTTTACTAACGGTTAGATAACTTGTAAATTAATGGTATATTTAATAATAACAGCTGTAATAAGTTTTTTAGTAGGAGTTATAGTAGGATATATTTTTGCTTTCTCCTCACTAATGGGATATTAGAATGAATGAAGATAACAAAACAACAACTAGTGACATTAATGATAAAACGGGTGTTAAAGCAGTTAAATCTAAAACGGATGACGACGGATGGAAACGGAATGAAGATGGAACGTTTGCAGAAGGGAATAAAGGGGGTGGTCAACAAAAACAAACAGAAGAAGAGAAACTTAAAAAGAAAGCTCAAAAAGAATTGATAGCAGAGTTTAAACAAAGCATGATAGAAGCTTTACAAGAAGTTAGCCCAGTATTAAAACAGAAAGCTTTAGAAGGAGATATGACAGCGATTAAGGAGATAAATGATAGAGCTATGGGTAAACCAAAACAACCGCTAACAGGAGGAGATGAAAATGATGAGCCGTTAGTAGTTAATATAATAAGAAATGGAAATAACGATCCCTCATAATTATAGGCCTAGAGAATATCAACGGATAATTTTTGATAAGTTTGACGAAGGAATTAAAAGAATAATACAGGTTTGGCATAGAAGAGCAGGAAAAGAAAAGACAGATATAAATATAGTAGCTAGAGAGATTTACGATAAAGTTGGAGCATATTATTATGTATTCCCAACATATAACCAAGGAAAGAAGATTCTTTGGAACGGAGCAGATAAAGAAGGAGTTAGATTCTTAGAACATTTACCAAAAGAAACTAGACTACGTACAGTTGGTAATGAAATGTTTATTGAATTTAAAAATGGTAGTACATTTCAGGTAGTTGGCTCAGATAAGATAGATTCTATAGTTGGAACGAATCCAAGGGGCGTAGTATTTTCAGAGTACTCTTTACAAGATCCAAGAGCATGGGATTTCATAAGACCTATATTGGCTGAGAATGATGGATGGGCAATATTCAACTTTACACCTCGAGGGGAAAATCATGCTAAAGATTTGCATGACTTCGCATTGGATGATAATAATTGGTTTGTTTCTAATTTAACAGTAGATGATACAGGAGCTATATCGCAAAAAATTTTAGATCAAGAAAAAAAAGAAATTATAGCAAAGAATGGTGACGATGGAATATTTCAACAAGAATATTATAATAGTTTCTCTGCTGCATTAGTTGGATCATATTACGGAAAGATTATAGAAAAGATGGAAGAGGATGGTAGGATTGCTGAAGTTCCTTATGATGAAGCTATACCAGTTCATACTTGGTGGGATCTAGGAATGAACGACTCCATGTCTATAGGATTCTTTCAACAACATGGTAGCCAGTGGAGAATGATTGATTATTTAGAAGGAAGTGGAGAGGGATTAAGATATTGGATTAGAAAATTAAATGAAAAGAATTATATATATGGAAAACATTATGCACCGCACGACATAGTTGTTAGAGAATTAGGGACTGGTAAGTCAAGACTAGAATCAGCTAAAGAACTAGGATTAGAGTTTGAGATAATAAGAGAGAATGATAAGATTAAATCAGCAGTTCCAAATTTAGATAGAGACGACGGTATAGATTCATTAAGAGGAAAACTTGGACAGCTGTGGATTGATAAAAAACTCAAAAGAGTTATAAAATGTTTAAAAAACTACCATAAGGATTATGATGAGGTAAACAAAGTTTACAGAAATAATCCTAAACACGATTGGTCTAGCCATTGTGCCGATATGATGAGATATTGGGCGGTTACGCCAGATGATATAAATAATAACGACGGCGAATCTTTCGCCGAACATGAAAACGAATGGTAAATACAGAATACACGCCGACTGACCAAGAGTCAGAGGTGATAAGAATATTTAATTCGGAGAGAGCTAATTGGCAAGATGGTGATGTTTTTGTAACTGACAGAGTTCAGTTTTTAATGCGAAACATTGTTAAGAAAGCTCGAAAGAACTATTACGGAATTTTTAACCAAGAAAACGACCCAGTAACAAGAAGGAAAAAAATATTTGTTCCCTTCACAGAATGGATTGTTGAAACAATGCTTAAGAACATTGACATTGATACAAAGGATATAGTTGTTAAAGCAAAGAACCCATCAGCCTATTTCGCAGCACAGATATATAGGTTTATTCTTAAAAAGAAATTAGATGATACAGAGTTCGGTAAAATACTAAATAACTTACTCAGAAATGTAGCGATTGATGGAACAGGTTTTTTGAAGGCATCAAGAGTTGATGGTAAATTAAGAATAGATATAGTAGATAGGCTAAACATGATTTATGATCCTTCTGTTAAAACGTTGGATGATTCATCAGGAGTTCAAGAAAGATTTGTATTACCTATACCAGAATTTAGAGAGCTTAAGTTGCCTAACAGTGAGTTTGTGACAGGGACTACCACAGTAGATAGAATGGGAACTGAGATGAGTACAGGTAAAAATGCAACAACTGAGATACCTTACGTAGAAGTTTATGAAAGATATGGATATTTGCCTAAATTCGTCATTACAGGGAAAGAAGAAGACAGAGACCAGTATTCTTACATGAAAGCTATTGTATCAGGATTAGGAAAAAGCACAGTATTTCATACTGTAGAAGAAATAGAAAATCATCCTTTTGGAGAGTTTAAACTAAAAGAAGTTCCTAATAGAATGGATGGAAGAGGAATTGCTGAAATGTTATTTGATATCCAAGCTTATATTAACGAAACAGTTAATCTAAGGATGAATAAAGCTAGAGTAGTCCATATGGGATTGTTTAAACTTAGAGGCAACGTGACTCCTCAACAGTTTAGAAAACTATTCTCAACATCAGCTATTAAGCTAGACCAAGGAGCAGATATTGATCCATTGGTGATGGGGTCAATAGACCCATCATCCTACAGAGATGAAGAACAAGCGCAACAGTGGGGTACTCGTGTTACAGGAACAACTCAAGAGGATGAGATAGCAGGAAATAGGCCAGCAACAAATGCTATAATTCAGCAACAAGGAGTTTCCAAAGGATATAATCTTAGGATGGAGGACTTATTCCTTAATCTGGCTAAGTTTATTGAATTAAAGATGATGCCTATTATTAATAAGGAGCTATCCAAGGAAGAGATAGTCAGAATAACTGGGGATTTAGACGATTTAAAGGAAATAGACAAAAAGCTAGTTAGAAACAAAGTATTTAAAGATATAGAGGAAATGCCAAACAGGGAGAGAATGCAAGTTACTCCTCAAGTTATGGAGAAAATGATTCAAGAAGAGATGGATGCTATAGGCGAAATGGGAGATAGTAGGTGGATTGAATTGACAAAGGATATATTTAACACAGAATACAATATTGAAATATCACCTCAAGATGAAGAAATGAACAAAGCTGCAGTAGCTCAGCAGTTGACATCTATTATGGGATTGCTAGCTCAAAATGGTTTACCAGTTAAGGATACATTGAAAGAATTATTTGATACTATGGGATTACCAGCAGAGAAGCTAACTAAGGAGCAACCTCAAAAATCACCAGTGGCTGAAGCACAAGCAGCAAGAGTAGCAGGCGGGGCACAAGGTGCTCCTGCAACCCCAGCAACAGCAGGACAGTTACCAGAGAATATGCCAACCCCTAATTTATAAACATGAAACACGAAAAATTAACAAATTTCTTGGCTGATAATAAAGATGCATTTGAAATTCTTGCCAAAAAAATAAGAGAGGCTAAGTCGATTGATAATATTAATGATGAGGTGGATTTGAAAGCTAATAAGAAAGCAGTGGAGATAGTAATGGATTGGATAGATGAGATTTGGGTGCATGTAAACGGAGAAGAACTAGATGAGTTATTGGACGATGAGCCAATATTTAAAATGAATAAACTTCCCGAAGGGGAAATTTAGATAATTAATTAATCTCTAACCAAATGGAAGAAAACAAACCCTTAGAGACCGACACTATTGAGGAGCAAGCCCCAGAGGCTTCTGAAAATACCCCAGTAGAAGGAGTAGAGGATGTTGAAACCAAAGAGGCGGAAGGCGACCTTTCCCTTGAGGATTTAAACAAACTCTCAGGACGTGAAGGTGACAATGCCTTCAAAAGTAGGGAGGATTTTGAGAAGCACTATGCTAACCTCAAAGGACTCGTAGGCGATCAAGAAGCCGTTAAGGCTCGTAAAGCAGTAGAAAAGGCTGAAGCTAATGTTGAGGAAAACCCAACTGATGCTGTAGCTAAAGAGTTAGCTGAACTTAAAAATCAGTTAGCTGAAAAAGAATTTATTGCTTCAAAACCAGAAGCCAAAAAACACCTAGATGTTGTAAAGGCTTACGCTAAAGCTAATGATATATCTATAGCTGAAGCTTGGGAAAAGACCGCTGACAACTTTGCCTCTAGAGATTCGAAAAGTTTAACAACAAATAATCGAATCAATCCAGTGAGTTCTGCAGATAACGCAGAATTAGCGAAAAACGCTAGAACTGGCAATTCCGACTCTCAAGAAAAACTTGTGGAAGCAATGTTGGGAACGAGCAAAGGAAAACTGTAGAAGGCATTAGATTGATTACAACCCAATGGCAGATAACATACTGAATTCCTACGGGGATGTTTCCCGTAAGGAAGATGTAATGAAGCTGGTTGAAATTTTGACTGCTCAAGAAACTTCAATCAAAAACATGATAGGAATGAGCAAAGCGATTGACGCTGTACACAGCGTGCTAATAGACACACTTGATACTGCCGCATCAAAAGCCGTATCTGAGTCTGCTGACTATTCTCCAGCTACGCTAAGTACACCTACAAGATTGACTAATATTGTAGAAAAAATCGCAAAACCTTTTAGTGTTACAAGAACACAGCAAGCTATTGATCATTATCACGGAGAAAATGAACTAACTCGTCAAACAACTAAAGCGTTGAAGGATTGGGGAAATTCATGTGAATTCGATTTGGTACGATCAACTCTAGTTTCTGGAGTATCAGGAACGACTCCTAAAATGAGTGGAATGATTGAAAATATTTCAAAAAGTACAAATCATACTGCTCAAACATCTGGAGTAGCTTGGAGTGCTAGTATCATGAAGGGACACATGAAAGATAACATTGACAACTCTAATGGTGATGTCGCTCAAGATATCTTTATGGGATCTTACCTTAAAGATTTAACTGACGGATTCACTAATAAGACTAATGTTGTTAACACTGGTCTTAACATTCGAGAAATCGTAACAGTTGTAGATGTATTTGAAACAGGACTAGGTAAATTAAAAACTCACTATCACCGATATGTACAACAAAGTGGTGACGCTACTGGAAGAGTACTTGCTATTCGCCCAGAGAAGCACAAAACTGCTTGGTTGATTGAAGCATATATTGATAGAGATTTAGCAAGAAGTGGTCCATATGACTTCTATGCAGTTACTGGAGATCTTACTCTAGAAACTAAGAATCAGGACTCTAACTTCTTTGCAAGTGGATATAACATTGGCTAAGCTTAGACTTACCATATAAACAATTTAATTGTTCCATTGGGACGGCACGTCAAACCGCTCGTCCCAAAAGGTTTGACAGCAATGAAAAAAATATTACTTGGCTCAGAAGCCAGACAACAAATAAAAGCAGGGATAGATAAGTGTTGCGATACAGTTAAAGTTAGTCTAGGTAAAAATGGAAATAATGTATTAATATATAACGGACAAACATCAGAAATCATCAATGATGGCGTATCAATAGCAAGAGAGGTGGATGTAAAAAATGAAATAGAACAAGCTGGGATTCAACTAGCTAAACAGTGTGCTAGTCAAACAGACTCAGATGCAGGAGATGGAACTACTACCACGTTAGTTCTTTTACAATCTATATTAAATGAGATAATTACAGATTTTCAGACAGAAGATAAACGGGAGTTAAGAGATAAGCTATTTAAAGAAGCGAACGAATTACTGAAAAGAATTAACCCTAAGCAGATTAAAACTAAGAAAGATTTGTATAATTTAGCGTTAACATCTAGCTTAGATGATAAAATAGCAGAGGTTATATCTGATATTTATGATGAACTAGGTAAGGACGCAAAAGTTTCGGTAGAGGAAGTGAGCGGAGATGTTTTAGAGGCCAACATTGTCAAAGGAATACAATTTGAATCCAAACCAGCAGAATCAAAGTTATTTAATGAGTTTCAGAAGGAGGTATATGAGGGTATTCATATTTTAGTTTCAAATGAGCCTACTATGGATGAAATACAGAAAAAGATTACTCATGCAATTAACGAAGACAAGACCCAGTTGATAGTTATTGGGAATAAGTTTTCAGAGAAAGTTTTACTATCAACCAGAACTACAAAGAATTTCGACATAATTCCAGTTACTTATGCTCAAATAAGAACCATCGGAGATGTTAAAGATTTTGTAGGAGATAAGCCAGCAGATAAAGTAATTATAGAAAAAGACAGGGTTACTATTATAGGAGGAAAAGGAGATATTGATAAAAAAGTAGGGCTACTAAAAGATAAAAGAGCAAAAGAGCAATCAGATTATGAAAAAGAAGAGATTGATAAAAGAATAGGAAACTTAACTGGTGGCATAGCCCAAATTAAAATAGGTAAAGCTACAGATGTCGAAAGGATAGAGACAGTGCTTAAGATTGAGGATGCTTTAGGAGCAATTAAGGGTAGTTACGAGTTAGGATATGTCACGGGAGGCGGTATAGCGCTCTCTGAGGCGTCAAAACAATGCTCAAATACCAAGGAGGGAGAAATCATGAAAAAGGTCTGTACAGCTCCATTTTTGCTTATATCTGAAACTACTCCAAATATATCAGAAACAGTTATCGATTCATTCAAAACAGTTAAGCATTCATTATTAAATGCTCTGTCGACTGCTACTAGTGTCCTCACTGTTGAAGCAGCCTTGATAGAAGAAAACGAAGATGAATAAGTTATTTAGTATCTACAGATTTTTAACTGGTAGAAAATATACACTTCCTTATAACAATCAAATGAGGGGAATTAGAGAAGGTGATGGGAGTAAAATATTCTGGAAAACAATACCAAAAGAACACAGAAACTTTGATCTAGTTGGGAAAATGCCTAAATGTAAATTTAAGACTTATGCTGAGTACGAACATAGTTTAGAGGTTGAGTGTAGATTATTAAATTGGTTAAATAAATACTTATGATGAAAATTAAAAAATTATGTAAATTCTTTAATAAGCAGATGCATATAAAAAAGAAATATGAAGGTTAGAAAAAGATTCATCACCGATGTAGTGGAAAACTACAAAAAGAATCACAAAAAAGAATACAAGGCCTTCTTGGAGATAATGAAAGTAAGAAAGGCTGGACTGGAAGATAGAAATTATGCTGAATTGAATGGGGCAACTGAAATAAGAAATGCGATGAGTATGCCAGAAGGGATAGCAGTCGCACTCGAAACAGTATTAACTGGAACTGATGAGCCAGCATTCGGAGAACCCAAGGGTGAGCTTAAGTGGTTTACTAAGAAGTTCCCAGAATTTTTAATTCCTAACAAATATTAATATGAAATTATCTCTTTGTTTAATAGTAAAACCGACTAAAAAAGAATCTAAGCTTTTAGACAGATGTTTAAGCTATGTTTCTGATTATGTAGATGAAATTTGCATTACTCAGGCAGGAAATAAGCCTATTAAAGAGGTTTCAGATATTATTAAGAAGTATAATGGGAAAGAGTCATTCTTTAAATGGGTTAATGATTTTTCAAAAGCTCGTAATTATAATTTTAGTCAAGCTACTGGAGATTATATATTTTGGCTAGACGCAGATGATGTGGTTAAAGGAGCTAAGAACCTTAAGAATGTAATTAAGGTGATGCAAGATAGTAAAATAGACACAGGAGTTATGAATTATTTGTATCATTTTGATGAATATAAAAGATGCACTACTAAACACATAAAAACAAGGATAGTAAAAAATGATGGATGTGTTAAATGGGTTGGTATAATACATGAAGATTTTGAAGAAACAAGAATGTTAGAGGCATATTTTATAAAAGATATAGAAGTATTGCATTTAACAGATGACGAAAGGATAGGGGAGAGTGCTGAAAGAAATTTAGAAATAGCTAAAAAAGCTTACAAAAAAAATCCAGATGACCCGAGAAGTCATTGGTTAATGGCTAATGCTTATACAATGATGAGAGATGGTAAAGCTGAGAATTTTTGGTTGAGCTTTATAGATTTATCAAAGAGTGATGAGGAAAAGTTTTTAGCATATTTATATTTAGCTGATTTAATTAAGTCAACGGACTACGCATTGCAAGCTCTTTTATTAAGACCAACTTATCCAAATGCTTATCACAGAATATCTGAGATTCTTTATTTTCATGGAAAGAAAGAACTAGCTAGAGATTTTATTGAAATAGGGTTAAATATGCCGATACCAGATAAGACTATTATTGCCTACAACCCAATGGAATATGACTACCATCCATTAATGCTTTTGATGAGAATATATGTTGAAACTGGGAAGTTTGAAAAAGCAGTTAAGATCGTAGACACCTTATTAAATATATATCCAAATGATGAAAATTTAAGACAAAAGAAATTAATTATAAAAAAAGAATTAGGAGAGATTTTAGAAGTAGATAAATATATTAAAGAAGCGGAGAAGCTTAAAGGGAGTAAACTAGATAAGTATTTAAACAATTTACCAGAAGAGATTAAAACACATCCTAAGGTCTGTTATTTAAGAAACATAAACTTTATTAAGAAGAAATCAACAGGAAAAGATTTAGTTTATTATTGTGGATATACATCGAAAGTATGGCATCCTGGCAAACAAGATGTCGGAGGAAGTGAGGAAGCAGTTATTAATTTAAGCAGAGAATGGGCAGACAAAGGATGGAATGTTACAGTTTATAATAATTGTGAGAAAGAAAGGTGGTTTGCTGGAGTTAGGTATTTACCTTATTGGATGTATAATTCCAGAGATAAACAAGATGTAACGATATTTTGGAGACAATTAAAACCAGTAGATTTCGATTGCAATTCAGATAAGATTTTTATAGATTTACATGATGTTATACCAGCAGGAGAGTTCACGAAAGAAAGATTAAAGAAAATAGATAAAGTTTTTGTTAAAACAAAGGCTCACAGAGATTTGTTCCCTAAAGTAGATGATAGCGTATTTGAGATTATACCCAATGGAGTTAGTCCAGAGGAATTTGAAAAAACAGCAGAGAAGAATCCTTATCTAATATTGAATACCAGTTCACCAGACAGACATTTAGACGCAACATTGGATGTATTTGAAGAATTAATCAAGAAAGACCCTAGAAGTCCATGGAAATTAGCTTGGTATTACGGATGGGATGTATATGACAGCGTTCATGCAGATGATAAAGACAGAATGGATTGGAAAAAGAAGCAAATGATACGTTTTAATAGGTTAGTAGAGGCTGGAAGAGCAGAGGGAGGACGTTTTTTGCCACAGGATAAGATAGCAGGTAAGTATTTAGAAGCAGGAATATTCTTGTACCCAACACAATTTTACGAGATTCACTGTATAAGTGCAGTTAAAGCTCAATTAGCTGGATGTATATGTGTAACGTCAGATTTCGCTGCTTTAAATGAAACAATACAATATGGGTTAAAAAAACACACCAAAGGAGAGAAGTGGGAGAAAGAAAATACATTCGGAGATGCCCCTAATATAGACAGTTATGTTAAAACACTTAAAAGTATCGGAGACGGCAAGACAATGCTTACTACTAGGGATACTGAGAAAAGCAGAGAGACAATAAGTTTCAACAAAGATGATAAGAATCGTAGTGAGCAGTTTAAATGGGCTAAGGATACATATAATTGGGATAAGGTAAGTGATAATTGGTTAAAAATAATAAAATGAACTATAGAATAAAGAACATAGATTACTGGATACAGTTTTGCCCTCAAAATGATGAGATTAAAAACTGGAAAAATGATGAATGTCATACAATGATAGGAGAAACTGAAAAACAAGCGGTTGCTTTTAATGTAGCTGATGAGACTAGTGATATTTCAATGGAGCAGGAGGCAGAAAGAATGAAAAAGCAAGATGATGAAGCTGCAGAAGTTGTCCGTGAAGCATTAAAGGAAAACAAAAAGGAATCATTCGTTTGTGAATGTGGAAAAGTTTGTAAGAGTAAAGCTGGATTAAAAACTCATCAACGCTCATGCAAGTTTACACAGCAATAACTGGAGATAGAGATAATAGAAGAGAGGATGTTTTATGTTTCGGTGATGCTGGTAGATTTCATAGACCAGTTATGGAAGCAAAGATTTATAAGATTTTACCTCACAAGTTCTTTGATGATAATATAACAATTTGGGTTGATGGGAATATCTCATTAAAGGAGTCACCAGAAAGATTAGTGGAGGAATTTTTAGAAGACGCAGACATATCTTGTTTCAAACATCCGTTCAGGAAAAGTATTTGGGAAGAATTCCATGTGTTAAAGAATGATTTGAGATTTAATAACGAATGGCTACAAACCAAACTAAGAGAACAGGAGGAGTATTATAAAAAACTAGATTTACAGATTATAGGGCTGTATGAATGTAATTTCTTAATAAGAAGAAACACTCCAAAAGTTAGAAGAGCTATGAATGATTGGTGGGCTGAAATATGCAGATGGCAGTGGAGAGACCAAGTTTCATTTCCTTACATAGTTTGTAAACACAAACTGAAGGTTAATGTAATAAATGGAGACATAAGAGAGAATAATTTTTTTAATCATTACGAGCATGACTAAGATAGCGGTATTCTACCATTGTGCAAAGATGGGAACATATAAAGAGGTTGATAAGGAAATAATGCAATGCTTAAAAGAATCTGGAATAAAGCCCAATATTTTTATAAGAAATGAGTGTAAGGATATATTATTATATGAGTTTCCAACAATAGAAATGTTAAGGCACTTTTCTATAACAAACGATTATAAAGTACTATATATTCACACAAAGGGAGTCACCAGAAAAGGAAAATCTTTTGATGATTGGAGAAAGTGTATGATTTATTGGACTATTACTAGATGGAAAGAGTGTGTAGATAAATTAGATGAAGTAGACGCAGTTGGACCATGTTATTGTGAAGACCCAGTGCCACATTTTAAAGGAAACTTTTGGTGGGCAAACGCAAGTTATATAAGAAACCTACCGCCGCCAAGAGAAGCAGATGTGCCGATACTAGAGGGGAATGGAAGACATAAAGCAGAATTCTGGATATTAAGTGGACAAGGAAAGCATTATTGTCCATACATACTAGGAAATGACCCGTATGGATATGAAAACCCAAGTGAAAACTATTTAAACAAACCATTTTGAAATATATACAAATACAAACAATAGAGAAATGCAATCTGAAATGTGAGTTCTGCCCCAATAGCTACAGAGAACAGTCTGGGAATAAAATGACAAAGAAGCTATTTAGTAAGCTTTTATCAGACCTAAAGGGATATAGAGGAAGTTTCGCACTACATTTAATGAATGAGCCTACCTTAGACGATAGAATACCAGAATTTATAAAAGAGATTAGAAAAGATTTTAAAGACAATAGAATTTATGTAAGTACAAACGGTACGCTAGTAAATGAAGAGTATCTAAAGAATTTATTTAAGATAGGATTGACAGAATTAAGTATCAGTTGTTACACAAAAGGAATATTTGATAAGTATAAACACCTAGCATCTGATAAGATAAAAGTACATAATTTTATTGAAATGCCAGATAGTTTTTATAACAGAGGTGGGAACATAGATGTAAGTGATAAAGAAGTAAGCGGATATTGTGAAAGACCTTTTGAAACAATGTATATTAAGTGGAATGGAGAGTGTGTCTTATGTTGTAGTGATTATAACAATGAAGCAATAATGGGAGACGCTAGCAAAGATTCGTTAAGAGAAATTTTTAATAATAAGAAATATAATATGTATCGTCAGCACTTGAGTCAAGGTAAAAGAGACTTGCCACTGTGTGATAAATGTGATTATGCGAATTAATTATAATAGTTGTGAAAAAGTAGATATAGGTTGCGGAAAGAGTAAAAGAGAGGGATTTACTGGAATAGATATTTTAGATCAAGGGCAAGAAATAGTTTGGGATGTGAGGGGCGGAATACCACTTCCAGATAATTCAGTAAGCGAATTATACTCATCTCATTTTGTAGAACATTTAGTTCCTGAAGAATTGCCAACAGTTTTTCTTGAAATACTAAGAGTATGTAAGGATGGGTCTACAATCACAATCCATTGTCCAGAGGCATCAACAGATGAGGCATATTTTAACTGTCATTTCAGTTTATGGAACGAAAAGAAAATAAATGGTATGTGCAAAGGGATAAATGGAAACACAGAAATAAAGGCTAATGTGACGATAGAAAGTTTTGATGTAGTAGGAATAGAGATGAGATGCACATTAAGGGTAAAAAAATGAATCATCACATAGAAGCTTGGGGTCATGTTGAAAAATATTTATTCGGTACAGTTTGTGAGGTTGTTAAAAATAAACCATGGGGTTTTAAAGAGGATAGAGATGATATTATAACAAGAACAGTAGATGAGTTTTTAAAGGAAAATAACAGGTATGATACAGTTTTATTGCATATATTAAGCGGAGAAGGGGAGTCAAAGAATAGAATTTTAAAGGTTTTGGATAAAGCATACAAGAATTCGGTAAAGATTGTAATTTTAGAGCATAATATTGAAGAGTTTAATGGTTTAAACGATATAAAGTTTATAGAGGATGTTATTTCAGATGAGGAGTTTATTTACGAAAATTGGGGTAGAAATTTACTATATTCATTTACTACATTATATCCGTTATGTTTGCCACAGTTATCAGACAAGTATTTAAAAGAAAATATAAACAAAACGTATGTAAACGAGGATGATCATGGAATTTGTGCAAATAACCTAATATATACTCATACAAGCGAACAACCAATAGACTTTGAACTACCGAAAGAGGAAATAATTTGGGTAATAGGAGGAGGAATACCGTATGAATCAATGAGGGAGGGAGATATTTTAATAGATTCAGTTTTAAGACAATGTATTTATTCAGCTAAGTTATTAGGAGTAGAGGAATGGAAATTAGATAGATTGTATAAATTTAAACCAATAAGAGAGATAAAAGAAATTTGGTTACCACACTGGAGGAAGGTTAAAATGAATGGAATTAAACCAAGGAAGATATTACATAAAGGGCTAGATGATTTGGATGTATCGAACAAAGTAATATACATATCAACTGTTCATAAAGATTTTTGGGGACATTTGGAGAAAAATAATAAAATATTAGATGCTTGGACGGAACCAAGAGACATAATAAAACTATGAAAACATACGTTGTAATCCCACAATTTCTAGTGAACGAAGAATTAGTTGAATTATCAAGAAAAGCAATAGAGAGTTACAGAGAGAGTTCAGACGCATTTATTATATCAGTAGATGACAGTGGAGAGTTCGGTAATGCAGAAGGAGCAGAAGAGGTTTTGAAACTATCAGAT
>Ga0180433_10005496_pt1 | contig 17070 bp, 12 predicted proteins | sample SS_ome_8_FD_132980 | JGI IMG/M metagenome (GOLD analysis project Ga0180433, IMG submission 132980) | Hypersaline lake sediment archaeal communities from the Salton Sea, California, USA - SS_1_D_1 metaG | ecosystem: Environmental > Aquatic > Non-marine Saline and Alkaline > Hypersaline >... | reverse complement strand
GTACCTGGACGGCGTCGATGGCTATCTCCAACGCAGCGTCGGTGCAGAAGATCCTGACCATGTCGCCGGCCCTGAACGGTAAAGGCGATTGCAGCGTCTCTCCAGATAAGGCTCGGTTATAGCCGGCGGTTCCCATGTTTAACCTGGTCATCATGTTGGCCAGGAAGCGCCGTATCTCGTGATGTTCGATGATCATCTTGCCGAACTGGTAACGCTCCTGCGCATATTGATGGGCTTTGACGTAGGCGCTGCGCGCCGTCCCCATGGCCATGGCGGCGATGAAGCCGTTGAAGGTGGCCTGGGTCTTATGCCATACAGGCGTCGCCTCTCCTATCTCCCCGATGATATCGGCTTCTCCCAATTCACATCTGTCAAAAGTCACGGCGCAGAAGGGAAGGGTGTGCAGTCCCAGCATCTCCTGAGTCTCCTCAACTCTGACTCCCTTGGACCTGGTATCCACCACCACCGAAGATACCTTTCCGTCCTCCTCCAGAACGAGGATGATGTAATCGGCAAGGGGAGCACACCCGACCAGTGGGGCCCTGCCACTGAGCGAGAAGCCACTCTTAATCTTTTCAAGGCGGGGTTTGTCCTCCCTCTCCTCCAGACCGGGATAGGCAAGGGTGGCCATGACCGGTTCTCCCTCACCGCTGGAAGCGATGAGTCGTTGCATATCCTCCTGGGCGCCGCCGGCCTCGATGAGCGGGATGCAGGCGGCCAGGTGGTGGGCGAAGAGGGTGGACAGGCCGGCACAGCCGAAGGCCAACTCCTCCAGGACCTGGGCGGCAGTGAGGATATCCTGGCCCACGCCCCCGTATTCCTCGGGGATGAGCATGGAGGGGAGCTCCAGCTCCGAGCTCTTGACCCAGATAGCCTTGATCCGTTCCGGGTCGTAATGGGAATCCAGCTCCAGGGCCACCGGGTCTATCTCGTTGTTGCAGAAATCCCGGCAGACCTTATGTATGATACCGCCGACGCCTTTATCCATAAACGCATCAGAACTCATAGCCGACCTCCCTCTCGAAGACGTCCAGGCGGTTGATTTGATTGGTTCCCTCGTATATCTGGGTCACCTTGGCATCGCGGAAGCACTTCTCGATGCCGTACTGCCTTTTCATGCCCTCAAGACCCACGATGTCACAGCAGGAAGAGGTGGCGCGCATGGCCAGGTCCGCTCCCGCGGCTTTTAGTGCCGAGCCGTGGCGTATGCAGTTCTCGATGATCTCCTTGGTCACCAGCTTTTTCTTCATCCCGCTGACCATAGAGGAGACCAAACCCATGCCCAAGAGCTCCTCCAGCTTGTCCGACATCAGGACGCTCTTGGGGGTGATCCTCATGGAGATGTCAGCCACCGGGTTTCTCATCAATTTCATGGCATGGTAGAAATCGATGGCCAGAGCGAAGTCGACCCAGGCATGTCTGAGGTTGAGGATGTCCATCATCAGGTCGGCCAGGGCGAACTGCACCCATCCCTCGTCGATCAGCCGGTGCCCTCTCACCTTCCTCTCGCAGGCGTATTTGACAGTCCTCTCCACCGCCCCCCGGGCCAGGCCGATGGTGGCCGTGCCAATCCCGCCCCGGGTCACCGAGAGTATCTCCTGGGTATGCTGCATTCCCTCTCCCTCCTGAGACCACAGGTTCTCCGCGGGAACGAAGACGTCGTCGAAGAGCAGTTCCGCCGTGGGACAGGCCTTCTGGCCGCACTTAACCTCCACCTTTCCCACCGAGAAACCGGGGGAGGTGGCCGGCAGCATAAAGGTGGTATCCGTCTCCAGGGGGCGGCTGCGGTCCAGGGGGGCGTTGACCACCACGAAGTGGGCCAGGTTGCCGTTGGTGATGAAACATTTGGTGCCGTTGAGGACGTAGCCTCCCTCCACCTTCTTGGCCTCGATGGAGGGCCGCATGGTCCTCATGGCCGCCGGGTGCTCGGCGTCGGTCCCTCCGCTGGGCTCGGTGATGGCCCAGGAAAAAAAGACCGGCCTGCCCTCCTTCTCCTCGGAGACCATGTGTTTGATAAACCTCAGGACCACGGCGGGCTCGTACTCCACGGTGGCGCAGCTGAAACCGAACATGCTGAAGAAGGCGACTGCGACGAGGCCTAAACAGGCAGCGCAACCCTCCTCTACGAAGACGAACATGTCCAGGGAGCTCCAACCCCTCCCCCCCAGTTTCTCGGGGATGAAGGTGATGGTAAGGTGCTCTTCCATGACCTTGTGGAAGAAGTCCCAGTCCACGTAATTAGGGTCCTCGGAGCATTTCCTGTCCACCTCGAGGGCCCGGGGGGCTATCTCCTCGCGGGCGAACCTGCGGGAGAATCTCTGGGCCTCCTCGGCATGCTTGATGTAGGAGGGGAACTTCTTCTTCATTATCCCCAGGACGGGAGCGTATTCGATGAGGTCCTGCTCGCTTCCCATGTAAGAATAGGTTGATCTTTTTTCCTCCATGTGTTCTTCCTCCTTACCCGATCCAGGTGACCCGGGCCGGCTCCCTCTTCACCACCCGGTCGCAGACCCCCTTGGGATAGCCCAGGGCCATGGCGCTGAAGAACTCGAAGGGAGGCTTTATGCCCAGCTTTTCCTTGGCGAACTTTGGGTAGAGTTGCAGCGGCACGTTCATCAACCCGATGAGACAGGTGGCCAGGCCCAGGGAATGAGCGGCCAGGACCATGTTCTCCGCACACAGGGCGGTGTCTAAATCCACCTGGCCGATTCCCCTCTTGTCCTTGAGGATGAGGATCACCGTGGGAGCGCCCAGGAAAAGGCCGTGATCGGGATGTTCGTATACCGCCTTGGCCCCCATGGCTCCCCGCTGGTCGGCGTTGTTGACCATGCGGTAGCTGGCTAGGGTGGCAAAGATCTTCTGGCTCAGGGGGCGTTTCTTGAATTGCTCCAGGCTCTTGGGGAAGGCCAGGCCGAGGATGGACCTCAATGCCTTCTCCGTCTTATCGCACATCTCATCGATAAGGTCCTGGTCCTGTATCACCACGAAGGCCCAGGGCTGGCAGTTACCGGCGGAGGCCGCAAAGCGTCCCGCTTCGATGATCCTGGCCACCATCTCCTTGGGTACCTGCTTCTTCTGAAAGAGCCTTACACTGCGGCGTTTGTATATTATCCGCTCCGTCTCTGTGAGCTTATCCTCGTAATCCTCGAACCGCTCCGGAGTCTCCTCCCCGAAGGGCTGGGGATAGGTATTATCTCCGTCAGGGAAGATGTCCGTGTTCACGTACCTGCCGCTGTGCACCCGGTAGTTACCCCGCCTTGCGATGGCTTCGTTGGGACAGACCGCTATGCAGCTGTCGCAGGCGATACACCGGAAGACATCGAAATTCTCATTGAAAGCTGGGGTACCGTCCCTGATCTCCAGGATCTCCATGGGACAGGTCTTCACGCAGCGCCCACAGCCGTCGCATTTCTCCGCCTCTACTACGATCTCCGGCCATGAGGTGGGCGGAAGATAGGCCTGCCTTAATTTCTCCAGAAACATGTTTCCCCCTATTCCTCGTACTGCTTTTCCAGCAGCTGGGTCTTCTTGGTCTCCCGCTCCAGGGTGTCGGGTTTGAGCCAGGTTATCTCCGGTCGGACCTTGATTAACTTGTGCATCTCCTCGCCGATCTCCGCAGCCAGCGAATCCAGCTCCTCCTCATTGACCTCCTCCCCATGCTCCACCTTGAGCTTGAGGGGAGGTACCACCCGGGGCGGCTTCTCGGTGAGAAGGATGCGGAAGTATCCGGTGACCCGGGGAACGAATCCATGGATGATGCCCTCGATGGACGCCGGGTATACCGGCACACCTTTTACCTTGAGCATATCGTCGGAGCGGCCCACGATCTTGTAGCGGAAGCCGGTCTTGCCGCAGGGGCAGGGATCGGTGAACACCTGGTGGATATCCCCCAGGGTGAAGCGCATATCGAACCACACCGCCCCCTCCGGGTGCAGGGATGTAGCGCACATGATCCCTGTTGCCCCATGTTCCATGGGTACCGATTTGCCCGTCTCCGGGTCCACCAGTTCGTAATAGGCTATGTCGTCGGCCAGCCAATGCATGCCCTGGTAAACGGGGTAATCGCAGGAGCAGCCGTAGCCGCCGCCGGCGTCGAATACCTTGGCGCCGTACTCGCCCTCCAGCCGTGCCCGCACCTCGGGGATGCCCGCCCCCGGCTCCGCCCCACACAAGATGGACTTCAAGCCCAGGTTCTTCACCGGCTCGCCCAGGACCTCGGGGGCCTTCTCGATGAGGTGCAGGGCCAGGGAGGGGGTACCCGCAAAGACAGTGGCCTTATACATCTTCATGAACTGCAGGATCTTCTCCGTTCCCGCCTCGGCGCCGATGGGGATGATGGTCACTCCCGGAAAATCCTGAAGCCACAGTATCCATGGGGTCCCCGCGGCGTGCATGGAGAGCCCGAAACACAAGGCTACACGGTCTCCGGGCTTGAAATCGTTCCGCCATGCCGCCCGGGAGGCGAACTCCTTGAAATCCTCGATGCCGGCCTTGAAGTTGGGGTAAGGGGTGGGAATCCCGGTGGTACCGGTGGTGGTGGTTAGAAGGTAGAGGTTCTTCATCCTCTCCTCTCCGAAAAGGTAAAGCATCACTTTTTCCATGTCCAGGCCTATCTCGGCGATGACCTCACGGACCTCCTCCTGCCCCGCCGGCGGGATGGCCTCGGCGAAGTCCTCGAAGCTCTTGATGTCCTCCGGCTTCACCCCGGCCTTGTCGAAGCGGTCGCGGTTGAAGGGGGTGTTCTCGTACTGCCATTTCAGCACCCGGGGCATCTTACTCCACTGCAGCTCGCGCATCTCTGGAGTATTGAGTATGGGCTCGATCTCCATGTTCCAGTACTCTCGCTCTTCAAAGTACTTGCTCTCGTCCTCCATTACTCTCCCCCCTCTTGATAAATATCCGGTTTATTTTTTGAAGATATGTATGCTCATGGCCGCCGGCTCCGTCCCCAGCACTCCCCCGCCGTTCAGGGTCAGGCCCACCCTGGGGTTTTCCACCTGTCTTTTTCCCGCTTCGCCCCGCAGCTGCCACACTATCTCGGCGATCATCCCCAGGCCGGTTGCGCCCACCGGATGGCCCTTGGTCACCAGGCCGCCGCTGGTGTTGAAGGCCACCTTGCCCCCGATCTCCGTCCAGCCTTTATCGATCCAGTCCTTTGCCTCTCCCGGCCCGCATACCCCCAGGTCCTCCATAAAGGCGTACTCGGAGATGGAGGTGGCGTCGTGCACCTCCACTACGTCCAGGTCCCCGGGACCTAAGCCGGCCTGTTCATACGCCAGGGGAACCATTCGTCTCACTATTCCCTCGCCGCCAAGGGGGACGTCGCTGATACCTGACTGGTTTACCGTTGCAGCCACGTATACAAGTTTATCAGTATAAGCGCGGGCGAAATCCTCGCTGGCGATTATCGCCGCCGCCGCACCATCGCTTATGGGGGCGCACATCAATCGGGTGAGGGGATAGGAGACCATGGGGGAATCCATGACCTCCTTCAGGGTCACCACTTCGCGGTACTGGGCATGGGGATTGAGGCTCCCGTTGTAGTGGTTCTTCACCGACAGCTTCCCGAAGTGCTCCGGCTGGGCCCCGTACTCCTTCATGTAATAACGGGCCAGGGCCGCATAGAAGTCCATGAAGATGGACCGGTTCACCCCGCTGCCCTCGGTGGAGACACCGCCCAGGTCCGACTTCTCGATCATCTCCACGATCTTATGCACTTCCTCGATGTCCACCGCCGTCCCCAGGGCCATGAAGGATTTCACCTTATCCTTGTCGTAGAGCTTTTCGGCGCCCAGGGCCAGCACGCAGTCGTACAGCCCGGAGGCCACCGACATCCATCCCAGGTGGAAGGCGGAGGAGGCGCTGGCGCAGGCGTTCTCCACGTTGAAGATGGGTATGCCCTCGATGCCTATGGGCCGCAGCCACACCTGGCCCCTGATACTCTCCTGACCGGTCATCAGTCCCGCCATGGAGTTGGAGACATAGGCGGCTTGGATATGCTTTTTATCAATCCCCGCGTGCTCCAGCGTGTCCCGTACCGCCTCGCCGCTGAGGTCTTTCAAGCTGCGCTCCAGGAACTTGCCGAATCGTGTCATGCCCACGCCGAGAACGACGACTTCACGCATTATTCCTCCTAGACTCTCACGCTCTCTCTCCAATACTGCCTGCGATATCTCCTTATTTTCTGACCCGCCAGACACAGGATTCCCGCTTACCACCTGGCGGTATTACCTCTAACCATTCACAACCCGACTCCTCGACAAAGGAGGTGCACATAGAGCAGTAATAGGGAAGGCCCGCGATGCCCCCCGTCCAGGCGTATCCCCTCGAGGTAGTCCCCAACTCCTCCGGCCTGCGGGTTTCCGATATGTAATCGAAGGCGATGGGAAGGGCCGTCTCCACCATGGTTCGCGGCAGGGGGAGCTTCACCGCCGCCTTCATCAGGCCGTTCTCCAACTTCTCTCTCATCATCGTGGTTCTTCTCAGGGTCTCGTATGCGTGGCGGCGCAGCAGCTTACCCCCGCTCGGACAGGGATCGAGTATTATATCGACCTTGCTCTCGTCCTCGCTTATGGCGATCCTAGCTGCGGGGATACCGGCGCCGCCGCAGGTTCCCGCAAGAAAAAAATTGAACACCATGAACTCCACTATCTCCTTACGGCTTAATGCTTCCGTCAGCGGGATTATCTGCCTGACCACGCATTTATCATAGACATAGGAGAGGGCCTCGCCCATTCTCTCCTCACCGGCATTTCCGGCTATATAATCCAGGGCGGTTGCCAGCATGCTCACGTAGAGGTTATGCAGATAGAAGAACTCGCTCTTCAAATAATAGGTAACCCACAGAGCGCCGCAGAGCTCCCCCCGCTCCAGCCTCTCCCTGATGCGATCGGGAGTCGGCTTGGCCATCTCCCGCAGTTGCTCATCGCTGAACCACCGTCTTTCGTACGCAAGGTCCTGCCGCGGCTCCCGCTTTCTATGCAAACCGAACCTCTCGTAGTACTCGTCGGGAACGGCGTACTTGTCCTTATACAGGTGCCACCTGCATACGTCCATGGCATGCTCGGGAGGATCGACCGGCCAATTCAGGAAACCGGCCTTCTCGTAAGCCAGCAGCTCTGCGTTGAAGGGGCAGTGGCAGCAGTAATAGGGGAAGTCCTTGCGATTGTAGGACCAGGGGTAGGCCCGCGATGTGAGCCCGAAGCTGTAGGGGGGTTCGTACATGCCCCTGCGCCACTCCCGCCCTCCGCTTCCACAGGGGTCCAGCACGAAGGTGAACTTCTCGTCGTCCTCAACCAGGCTGAAGGCGCCGCCGTGCTCGCCGGCCCCGCTGCAGCTGTGGGCCACCCAGCTGGCCCTGGCCACCAGTGAAGCCTCCAGGCCCCGCTCCATATCCAAGTCCAGGAACTCATGATAGGACCTTCGGCAACTCTGCTGGAAGGAAAAAGTGAACATGTCTTCCAGCCTTTCCTCCCCCAGGTTCTCGCCGATCCAGGTATAAAGGGCGGTGCAGGCGTCGACGAAAAGATCGTGCAGGAGTATCCTCTCCTCTTTCAACAATCCGCACAATGTAACGGCTTCATCCCTGCGGCGTCGAAGGATGGCTTTGATAATGCGCTTGCTTACCGGCGTGGTCATTTCCCGGACTTCGCCCTGGCTGAACCAGTAACTCCCCATTGCCGCTCGTTCTCCCCGTGGTTTGTGGCTTTAAAGGGCAACCTTGCTTCCGTCACATGGAATCGAGTAAGGTATTCGGTTCTCATATGTGTGGCTAGATAAAACCTCTATTCCCCTGAGGCATGTGTTGTCCCTTGAACTGTACATAAAACTGTATTTTTTCTATTCCGTTTAGTCAATATACTGAACGGAGAAAAAGAACTCCAGATAATCCTTTACCTATCAGGTAATTCAGGGCTCAATTTAAACGATTGTATAAATTTTTATATAACTATGTATAATGATGTAAAAAGAACCGGGCTATAGGAATGCCGCAGTAAAGACCGGTGGGAAGGAGGGGATGTTCGCATGTCCGCAGCGGAAGTCGAGGGAATGCGCATGGGAGAGCTGTCAAGTCGCTCCGACATGGACCGGCAGCTTATACATTATTACCTGAAAAAAGGCTACCTCCATCCTCCCGTCTACAAGAAAGGCAATCAAGCTCTTTATGACCAGTCTCACCTGGAGAAGCTGCTTTTCCTGAAGGAAAAACAGGAGGATGGGCTGCCACTCTCGTATTCCGTCGAGCTCTGGGAAAAGGACAGGGGCAGCAGGAAATCATCGCCTAAACGCAGCAGGCAGACGGAAGATGTCTCTCCGACTCGCGAGCTCATAATGGAGGCGGCCACCCGTCTTTTTCTCGAGAAAGGATACCGGGGCACCACCATCTCCGAGGTCATGGAAGGCGTGGGTATAACCAAAGCCTCCTTCTACTATTACTTCGAGAACAAGAAGGACCTCTACTTCGCCTGCCTGGATAACATATTCCAGAGTATATTCGGGGAGGCCCTGGACGATATCAAAAAGGAACAGGACACCCTTTCGCGATTGGAGAAACGCTGGGAGGCCACGCGCGCTTTTCTTCCCGAGATGATCACCTTCCTGCAGTTGATCAAGGAGTCGCTGCGGGATGAGAACGAGGAGCACCGGCGCAAGGCCGCCGAGATATTACGCGAGTCTCTTATAGAGCCCCTGGTAGGAGACCTGAACCGGGGTATCGAGAGCGGGGAGCTCCGCCCCATGGAGAGCGATATCGTGGTCTTCGCCATTGTGTCCGTCCTGGAGATGGTCTCTTACCGTCCCATGATCGACGATAAATACAGCGACGACCAGATAGACCAGGCCATCCTGGACTTCATCCTCAACGGCCTCCTCAAATAATGGGGCCAGGCCCCATCCGTCTGGCACGTCTCATCTGCGATAAACGTCTTGGGTTATAATCTTCTTGATGCTGCTGTGACTATTTCAGTGCAGGGGGTAAACCATGTCTATTCTATTCACTCCTAAGAGGATCGGTGAGGTGGAGATCAAAAACCGCTTCGTACACGCCGCCACTTACGAATGCATGGCGGAGGAGAACGGGGAGGTTTCGGAGGCGCTGCTCAAGAGATATACGAAGCTGGCCCAGGGAGAGATAGGGCTGATCCTTATAGCCCTGATGAACGTTCACGTCCTGGGGGCCACTCCCGGATACCAGATAGGCATCTACAGCGACGCGATGATCCCCGGTTTGCAGGAGTTGACCAAAACGGTACACGAGGAAGGAGCAAAGGTCTTCTTCCAGCTGTTCCACGCGGGCGCCCAGACCACTAAGGAGGCCATAGGCCAGACACCCCTGGCGCCCTCCAGGACAGGAATGAACCCCATGTACCTGAACAGGGCGAGGGCCATGACCGAGGGGGAGATCCGGGTGGTCATCGATGCCCACGGCCAGGCCGCGAGGCGGGCGGCGGAGGCCGGGGCGGACGGGGTGCATATCGCCGCGTCCGGAGGCTACTTGCTCAACGAGTTCCTGTCCCCCTTCTTCAACCACAGGCAGGATGCCTGGGGCGGCTCGGACGAAGGGCGTTTCCGCATCATGAGAGAGGTCATCCAGGAGGTGAAGAAAAACGTGCCCCAGGGCATGGCGGTCACTGTTAAGCTCACCGCCAACGACTACACCCCTAAACCGGGGCTGACCACAGGGCTGGCGGCGAAATACGCCGGCTGGATGGCGGACCTGGGCATCGACGCCCTGGAGATCGCCTCGGGATGCACCACCTACTCCGGTTGGAACATCTGGCGCGGCGGTGTCCCGGTAAAGGAATTGCTCGCGGGGCTGCCCGCATGGCAGAAACCCCTGGCCTGGATGGCGTTAAAGAGGATGGAGGGCAAGTTCGACCTCGAGGAGGGTTACAACCTCGAGGACGCCAAGGTGATCAAACCCGCCATCGGTGACATCCCCTTCATCCTGGTGGGCGGCCTGCGGCGGCTCTCGCATATGGAAGAGATGGTGGAGAAGGGTTACGCCGATTTCATTGCCCTGTGCCGTCCCCTCATCAGGGAACCCTTGCTGGTCAAGAGATTCAAGGAGGGAAAGGCCGAGGAGGCGACCTGTATATCCTGTAATAAGTGCATCGCGCTCATCGCAAACCAGAAACCCGTCCGCTGCTCCCAATAAATGGGGTCAGGCCCCCGCATCCACATAAATTCAAACAAACAAGAAAGGGGTCAAAGCTTCATTCTTCAATTTACTACATACCTTTATCCAACGTGTGTCTTCCATCATAAAAATTGAAGAATGAAGCTTTGACCCCTTTCTATTCTTGCGGGATGCGGGGGCCTGACCCCATTTATTCGTCTTCTGGGGAGGATCTATCAAAGGTCGAGGGCCAGAAGTAGACGAATCCGAGATCGAACAGGCCGACCAACAGGATTATTATCCCGACCAACCGTGAATAAAAGAGGAAGACGAATAAACCCACAACCACTTCAATGATTCCAGCATAGAGCAAGACCTTGTTCAAGTTCGGAGACATATCGCTTATATCCTCCTGTGGCTCAATCAGAATCGAGGGACCTGGCCCTGGCGCAGCGAGAGCACCATGTATTCATAATAGGTGTTCTCGCCCAGGCTGACCTTCTCCCCCGCCAGGTCAAGCTCTCCCCTGAAATCGGAGAAGAAACGGTAATAGGCGGGGCGAGCCAGGGTCTTGCCTATCAAAGAAACCAACGGTGAGGGGAATCCCATCTGCATCAGCCCATCGGTCACCTCCACCACCTCCTTCACCTCGAACTCCATCCAACCCGAGATATCCCCCTCCCCGAAGCGGCAGCTCAGTTTGCGCGGGTAGACCTGCACTCCCTGGTCGTCCATGACGTAGTCCGAGGCCTGGAACTCCCCTTCGCCGCTCTCGAAGAGGATGCGGTCGCCCCGGGCGATGAAGAAGATGGGTATATGGCGGTGCCCGAACCCGGCTCTGGCGACGACATCGGCGAAGATCATGGTTATCTCCTCCATCACCAGGCGCCCCCAGTGCCAGTGGGAGAGCACGCTGGGCATGGCGCAGTTGGCCCAGTTGTGGTCATGGTAGCCTTTGCCCCGCGCCTCATGGGTTACTCCATTGACCGTCAAGGTGCCGCTGACCTCGGCACGGGGCTGGGGAACGATCCAGCCGAAGAGATGGGGTCGAGAGGGGTTTCCGAAGCAAATCTCACCGCCGCCTCTTCCCCAACCGGGGCAGAGGTTGCGAAAGGTCAGGTCGCAGGCGTGGTTCTGGTGGGTGAACTTCACCCGGTACTCGGGATACTCCCCCTTGATGGTGTTATGCGCGATGGCCACATCGCATGTCTCGGAGGAGGCTCGAAACTCGGAGCGGGGGAAGGGCACGAAATTGAGCAGCTTTCCCCCATCAGGGGTGTTTATATGGAAGAGCATGCAGCACTGCTTCTTCCAGGGACGCAGCAGGTTGGGCACCTGCAGCTCCAAGAGCAGATGATGGCCGTCCTCCAGATCGGCATCGAAATACCACCACTCGAAGTAATTGCGCTTGGATGAGTAGGGGTGCTGGGCATCAGCCTTGGGAGGAATGCCCCTGTTGAGGTCCTCCCCCACCCGCCTCTCGAACTCGTCTATGGGCAGCCACTCCTCCCCTTCCTCCCTGGCGTACAGCTCTTTGTCCCTGGCCATTTTCCTCACCCCCAGCAGGAAATCATTGGTCTTTCATGAACATAGTATAATGAAAACCGACTTAAGGATGGGTGCAGTTGGGAGATTTCACCGCTTTTCTTCACGAGATAGATCTCGATGATCTCAGGCGGGCCGGCGGAAAGGGGGCTAACCTAGGTCACCTGGCCCAGGCAGGCTTCCTGGTCCCACCAGGGTTCTGTGTCCTGTCGCGAGCCTACGAGATGTTCCTCGAGACCTCCAACCTCGTAAAGCATATCCAGGAAGTGATAGATGGCATAGCTTTCTCCCATCTCCCTGACGTGGAGGAAGGAGCGGCCGGGATAAGAGAGATGATTGAGTCCACCCCCATGCCTGAGCCCATCGAACGGGAGATCATCGCCGCCTACCTTGAGCTCACCGCGGATGAGGGTGAAGATGCCCTGGTGGCGGTACGCTCATCGGTGGGGACCAGGGACTTGAGTGCCACTTCCTTCCCGGGTCAGATGGATACCTACCACAACCTTAGAGGTGTCGAAGAGGTGCTCATCAAGGTCAGGGAGTGCTGGGCATCGGCCTTCAGTTACGCGGCCTTGGTGAACCGTCATGCCAGAAACATAGGCCACTTCGATGTTTTTATCGCCCCCGTGGTGCAGCTGATGGTCGCCGCGGAGAGCGCAGGGGTTATCTTCACCGTCAACCCCCTCGACAACAACCCGGAACAGATGGCCGTCAACGCCTGCCTGGGGCTGGGGGAGAGCGTGGTATCGGGACAGTCCAACTGCGACCATTTCGTGGTGGACAGGAACTCGGCCGAGGTCCTGGAGGAGGAGATCGCGGGCAAGGACTTCAAGATCATCCTCGATTCCCGTAAGGGCGAGGGAAACCGCAAGGTATCCCTGAACGACGAGGAACGCCATTCGCCGTCCATATCAAGGGAACAGATCAGCGAAGTGGTGAAGATGGCCCGGGCCATCGAGGACAGCTACGGCACCCCCCAGGACATCGAATGGGCCTTCAAGGACAGCGTACTCTATGTCCTCCAGTCCAGGAAGATCACCACGACCGATGATGTCGGCCGCGAGGAAGTGGAGAGCGCGGAGGAATGGATCTGTGAGTTCGACACCTCGGTGGACCCGCTTTTCGATGAATTCACCCTGTCCAACATCAGCGAGGTGCTGCCCGGGGTTCTTACTCCTATGAGCATCGCCGACATAGACTGCCTCGATTACGGGTTCGTAAAGACCAATACCGACCTGGGGCTGATGAAGCACATCAAGCCCATGAAGGAGCTGACTTTCCTGGATATATTCTACGGCCGGTGTCATCTTAACCTATCGGTGGTCAAAGCCATGCTGACCCAGCTGCCGGGCGCCAATATCAAGGAATTCGACCGCAGGGATACGAGCCAGGGCGAGAAGGGATTGTATCGTCCCACTCCACGCAACCTCCTCATCCTTCCCGGCATCCTTGCCCGCCTGTTCTACTACGCCGTGGTAATACCCAAAGAGGCACAAGCTTTGGGTGATGAATACTCAGAAAGAATTCTTGAGGCGAAAAAGATTGATTACGAAAATGCGCCCTATAACGAGATCTTCGACAAAATAGAGGAAAGCCGCGGAAAGCTGTTCAGAGCCATGGCCTTACATATAATGATCTCGCAGTTGGCGGTGACCTACTTCGATTTCCTGTGCAAGATCACCGCCAAGTGGCTGGACGACGACAGGGGGATGTTGGCTGCCCGCCTGGTAACGGGGCTGCAAAGCCTGGAGAGCGCCAGGCCCAGCACTTACATCTGGGACCTCTCCCGCATGATCAAGGCTTCCGAGACCCTCAGGGGCATCTTCGAGAGCAATGAGCCGGGCGACATACTGGGTCTTCTGGAGGAGGACGCCTCGCCGCAAGCAGAGGAGTTCCTGGACTCCCTGCAGTCCTTCCTCGGCGATTTCGGCTACCGGGGCATTTTCGAGTCCGAGGCCATGATGCTCAATTGGGACGAGGATCCCAGTTATCTCTTCGCCGCCATCAAGAACTACCTTGATGCCGACCCCGATAACAGCCCCCGAAATATCGCCTCGAGGCAGGAGAAGGAGAGAGACCAGGCGATGCAGGAGGCCATGTCGCGCTTGAAGGGGTCACAGCGCTTTACTCTCCGCTACCTTATAAAACAGGCTCAGACCTTCATATCCCTAAGGGAATACATGAAGTCCATCCTGGTGAAAGGCCTCACCCACGGCAAGAAGGTATTTCGGGTCGTCAGCCGGCGCATGGTGGAGCAGGGTCTTCTCGCCGATCCCGATGATATCTATTTCCTGACCAGCCGCGAGGTAGAGGCGCTGGCCAAGGGAAGGGCCGAGAACATCCCTGTCGAGGAGATGATTGCCAGGCGCAGAAAGGAATACGAGCGCAACCTCACTGTAATACTGCCCGAACACAGCAAAGGCCGTCCCAGGCCATTGACCCCGCAGGAGTTGGAGATAAAGGAGGAGGTCGAGACGCTCAGCGGCATAGGTGTGAGCCCCGGAAAGGTAACCGGTAAAGCCCGGGTGATCACCGATCCGCTTCGCAACGCCGAGATAAGACCCGGCGAGATATTGGTGGCGCCGGTCACCGACGCCGCCTGGAGCCCTCTCTTCGTCACCGCATCCGCCACCGTGGTCGAGGTCGGGGGGGCGCTGTCCCACGGCTCCATCGTGGCCCGGGAATTCGGGATTCCCTGCGTGGTGAACGCCAGCGCCGCCACCAGGATAATAAAGACGGGTCAGATGATAACCGTTGACGGCAGCCAGGGAAGGGTTTACCTCCATCCTATTGAAGGGTAAGAGGGATGGAGCGAGGAAAGATATTGGCAAAGGAGGTTATCCATGGAGGAGACGAAGGGGCAGTCACTCGGGTTCGGTAAGGCAGTCAAGATCAACTTATTAAGCGCGGCCCACGCTCTCCATAAGAAGACCAGGGGATTGAGCGCCCCCCTTACGACGGATGCCGAATCTCTGCATCCCTCCTCCCAGGATTACAACTGGAACGAGAGCTTCTACTTCAATTTCATGGACCCAAGAAACAGGATAGGCGGATGGACCAGGCTGGGCATCCTCCCCAACCAGGAAACGGACATCGGGGCCATGATGCTCTATGCCGGCGGAAGCCGCATCCTGGCAACCTTTCAGGGCGGCAGGACCGCAGCCGAGGGCAAGAAGTTCAGCCTGGGCAATCTCGATTACCTCCGCCTGGAACCCCTGAAAAAGTGGCAGCTCGTATACACAGGAGATATGTTCGACATCGACGACTCCAGAAAGCTCCCGGAGCTCAACCTGGAGAGTCTCAAACTCCAGAATGTCGAGGTGGACCTGGTCTTCGAGGGAGTAGCTCCCTGCTTCAACTTCATGAACGCGAATTCTCGCGCCCTGGCCGAGATGATAGTGCAGGCGGGTACGCGGCTCAAAGACCTGCGAGACATATCCAAGATATCCAGCCATCACTATGAGCAGGCCGGCAGAATAAACGGCACCATCAAGATCGGCAACCGGGAGATAAGCTTCAGTGGCGGCGGTATCAGGGACCACTCCTGGGGACCACGAGACTGGGCCGCCCCTCGCCTCTGGAGATGGATTACCTGTCATTTCGACGAGGAGCTGTCCTTCAACCTGACCCGCATAGCCATTACCAGCGTGGATGTCTTCAACGGATTCGTCACCAGGGATGGGGTAAATTACCCCCTGCGGAGGGCGGCCCTGGAGTCGGAGCTCGAGGAGGACGGCGTCACCCAGAAGAGCCTGAGATTCCTATTAGAGGATGAGAGCGGTGAAGCAATAGAGGTGAGCGGGGAGGTCCTTACGGTTATCCCCATACTGCTGGAGTCCGAGGGCCACCGCACCCTTGTCAACGAGGCTCTGACCGAGTACCGCTGTGGGGACAAGGTAGGATACGGCATATCCGAGTATCTTCACCAGTTGGGCAGCGAGGCATAATAACCAATACACAACAACCAACATCTTCGGGGTCAAAGCTTAAACCGTTGATTGAATTATATAGACCGATCGAGAGGAGGAATTATGGCATCCGATATCCCATCCTATGAGCAGCTCATCTATGAGGAGGACGGCGACACCGCCCGGGTTACCCTGAACCGCCCCGAGGTCATCAACGCCCTGAGCATGAAATTGTCCGATGAGTTCTTCGATGCTATCAGGCGAGTGCTGGATTCCACCGACCTGAAATTCATGGTCATCAAGGGCGCGGGAGAGAACTTCTGTGCCGGGGACGACATCACCGAGATGCACTTATGGGGCGACGCCAATATGATAATGAGGCGGGCGCGCCACTATCAGAACATGGCCAACCACCTGGAGGAACTGGACAAGATGACCATCTCCGCCGTGGACGGGTACGCGGTGGGCGGCGGCCTGGAGATCACCATGGCCTGCGATTTCGTCATCGCTACCGAGCGCGCCAGGTGGGGCATGCCCGAGGTGGACGTAGGCATCACCCCCGGCTGGGGAGGCACCACCCGCATGGCCCGCCTCATCGGAAGGCGCCGCACCAAGGAGATCAACATGCTCGGCGCCATTCATACCTCCCGGAGGGCCGTGGAGTGGAACCTCTGGAACCGGGTGGTCCCCGACGATCAGCTGGACGCGGAGGTGGATAGGCTGCTCGAGTTGCTGCGTTCCAAGAACCAGCAAGGCCTGAGGCAGTTCAAGTACATGATCAACCGCGGCGTGGAGTGCGACCTCTACACCGCCCAGGGATTCGAGGCCTTCTCGGGAGCCTTAACCGCGGCGGTCAACGGCCTGTGGGAGATATCGGATGCCGACAGGGGCGCCGGGGTAGTCGGGTTCGCCGCCAAGGGCGACCTCTGGCAGCAGCGCCGTGCCCTTTCCCGCGACTTCTGGACCGACTAAATGCACCGATTGGGTGTCAGACACCGATATGGTGCGTTTTGCACCGTTTGAGTGTCTGACACCGATATGGTGCATTCGGAAATGTGGAGGCGCAGGCACCATCGCGCTACAATAATCCAAGCATAGTTATAACGACGAGGAGGGGGGATATGCCTGCAGAACTATACGACCGCGAGGTGACCTGCGACCTGTTGGTGGTGGGAAGCGAGGGAGCTGGCGGCCCTACCGCCATCTTCGCCGCCAGGTCCGGAGCCAACGTCCTCATCATAAGCAAAGGCAAGATAAGCAGCTGCGGCGCCTCCCAGATGGCCGGCGCCGATTTCAACCTGGACGGAGAGAACGCCCTGAAGATCGGTCTGCCCGGAGACGACCGGGACTCCCCCGACCGCTTCTTCGAGGACCTGGTGCGGGAGGGATTTTACCTCAGCAACCAGAAGATCGTGGAGAAGTACGTCGAATACGCCGCCAAGAACACCAAGGACCTCCTGGATTGGGGCATGCCCGTCTATCGCTTCGAGCAGGTCCATG
>Ga0180433_10005495_pt1 | contig 17072 bp, 6 predicted proteins | sample SS_ome_8_FD_132980 | JGI IMG/M metagenome (GOLD analysis project Ga0180433, IMG submission 132980) | Hypersaline lake sediment archaeal communities from the Salton Sea, California, USA - SS_1_D_1 metaG | ecosystem: Environmental > Aquatic > Non-marine Saline and Alkaline > Hypersaline > Sediment... | reverse complement strand
TTATCTGGTGAAGCAATGAGAATTGCTATACCAACAGATTCTGATATTGAAAATGTTTTCTTGACTCTTGGTTCTTTTATTAATGTTAACGGTTTACAATTACTAAAAGATCGTAATGAATTGTTATCAAGAGATTTTGACGTTGAAGTTTGTGATCGCACTCTCGGCGACATAACTGCCGATGATAGATTAAGAGATCAACTAAGCGATAGGGGCTTATCTGAATCGGATATTGAAGAACAAGCAAGCATTGCGGTAAAGAATGCTCTGGAAAATCTTGATGATTTCTTACAAAGCGTGGTTGTTCAAGGAGAAGCAAGCCCAGCCCAAGCTATCGTTGACGAAGCGACCAAAGCTTATGAGTCCGAAGATCAAGACCAGGCTGCTCAGAATTCAGAGCTTTTTGATGAAACTTTCGAGTCACTTACGACACAATTGGTTCAGGATCTTATGTTAGCATATGGAGCATACAGACCTTTTAGTAAGGGCTATTTTGATATGATTTTATCTGTTGTCCAAGGAACGTCCACCCTCAACGGTACTGGCTTCTTGAAAATTAACGAATCTCAGCGAGCAGGACAGGAAGACAAAGTTGTTTCTAATTTGTATACTCAAATTAATGATGGAAACTACCCTGATGATACAGATTATATCACAAATCAGCGCATCAAATTGAAAAACCAAAAAGACGGAGAATACTTCAATGGTGTTGAGAATATTTATGGAGAATCCCTAAATATCACGCGATACGATGTGAAAACCGATAGCAGAGAGTCCATAAACATTCCAGTCACATATGATATTCGAGAAGAGACTTTAAATTATATTAACTCAACTCTTGGCGAAAGCTATACACTTGAAACACTTGAACCATCGACAATCTTTAAAGATCTAATCGCAGCAAGCATAAGAGGTGCGTTTTTTAAAGAAAGCTTAACTCTCGAAGAAAACACCGATTATAGTGCTTTTGCTGGACAATCAGACACGACTATAAATGAAGATTACTTAGGATCAACATACCAAACTATTTTTGAAGATACCATAATGCCCGAAATAGTCTCTGATGACCAAAAGACAAAGTTTTGGAACTACGGAAAAGCAGACACACAGACGGAAATTCTTGATGCTCCTTCTGAAATTTATGGCGAAGGTTATTGGTATAGAAATGATAAAACACAATATACGGGTTGGAGAAATGTCTATAACGAGGCAATCCCAACCTCAGATTTTGATGTAGAGAAAGATCCGCTTTTCAACTTCAACAGTTGTGCTCAATTCTCACAAGAATATTATGACTCTGTACCTGCTGACGTTCGAGCAACTTATCCTCGAAATTTGTTTAAAAAAGTCAAAGAAACTCCCTTTTCAAGAGTTAACAGCAAGATCAGCAATGCGATGTTAGCTGGATTGGTAAATTCTATTATCAAGCTTTATGTGTTCGATGCTGTTATTAAGATAACTCCACTTATCGGACTGTATGAGCTTAACACAGAAAATTATACAAATGTTTTCTCTGCTTATATCTCCAATAACATCGTAGAAGAGGTGTTAAAAGAAAGTCTTTCTACTCCATTTTACAAACTTAAAAGGCTTGGTCAAAAAGGTTATTACTACATTTTCTTAGAGCAGGTCGTCCAAAGTTATGCGAATATGGCTTCTGCGGGGCTGATTAGTCCGTCTTTGGATGCTAAGGGTTCTCTGGCGAGACTTGCGGCAAGCTTGGAAAGCTGGAACCCAGAAACAGCGACAGTTAAAGATTTCAGACAATTTATTGAAAATTCAAAGAACGATGTTAGACCAATCATTCAAGAGATGGTTGAAAAAGTCTTTCCGACCGTCGCAAAAGAAATAAACAGAGTTTATTCGCCAAAGACCAAAAATATTAACAACAAAATCGTAAATGAGTGGCTTTATACCAGCACAATAGTCGACGTTCCAGAGACGATTAATGATGTTGGGTTTATCGATACTCCTCCTGAAATTATTCAAAGCATCCAAGACATCAACGATGACCTCGATGCGGCTCGCACCGCTCGTGATGACGCACAGGAAGATTTTGATGATCAAACTAAGCGACTTCTCGCCACGGATTTAACCAACAAAGAAAGAGAACGCGCAACTGATCTTTTAAATGAAGCAGCCGATGCGTTGAAAAAAGCAGAAGATCTAATAGCAGATTTAGAAGAAAATATCACAGTTTTAGAATCTTCACCACCGCCTGGAAAGATGCCGTTTTTCATTCAAAAATATATAAAACTCTCAAATGAAACAGATTATAGAATAATCAAAATTTCTGAATACAAAGATTACGAACAAAAAGAACAATACCCAAATGCTTCATTTGGAATAAGGCTGGTTTTCTATCCAGGCAATACCTATGATTCGGCAGTTTATAGCGAGAGTGTAAAATTAGATTCTGTATTTTCAAAAATATTTGAAAGAGACAGGGCTTTTCTTGTGAAAGACGGAGTGAATAGAAAACACAACATACCTTTCTATTCATTCGAAAGAGAGGCGACACCAGAGGAAATTGAAAGAGGATACCCCACTTTCGAAATGCTCAATTCTCTTAAAGCGAGCCCAGGTTTCGAAATCCTTTTCAGAGTTTGTTACCCACTATCTGACTTGGTATCCACCGCTGCTGTTTATATGGCGGATAATTTCATTTTATCTATCGAAGAAGCTCGCGGTTCTGGTCTTTCACCGCTTTCTGACCTCGGAAGGTGGAATGGTAAAGTCTTCGAGGTAAGCCAAAAATACATAAAAAACATGATGGAAACAAGCTATTACGCCAGAAGTTCTGATTATAGAAAGCAAATACTTAAAAATATAAGCAAAGAACAAATAATTAAGACAGGTTCTGCTATCGCTCTTACTGCTGGTGCTCCTGTTCTTGATAAGCTTCCAAAGGATGTTATTGGGAAATTGGGTAGAGCCAAGGAGGTTTTCCCACAGCGAAACGAAGACGGAACAGATCCGAGAAGCCCGAAGAAAGAGGAAGGAAATAGATAATGCCAGGAATATCAGCAAAATTACCATTATCAGTAAGTCAAAAAGACGGACCATATAGATTAACCAAGACGGTTACAGAAGCCTTAACACAAGACTTCAAAATGCTTTTGCTTACCAATCCTGGTGAAAGAATCATGGACCCAGACTTTGGTATCGGAATAAGAAATTACTTGTTTGAAAATGCTTCTGAGTTTATTTATGATGAACTTACATCACTTATTATAGACGCGACAGCTTCGTATTTGCCCCAGATTCAGATAGAAAAAGTGCTGTTTAACGAGTCTTCTGATGACAATCAGCTTAACGATTTGATTGATAGCAACATTATTTCTATAACAATCAGATTTTCTATTAATCCTTTTTCAAATCAAGAAACTTTGACAATACCAATTATTTAAAAACATCTAATTAGATTAGTTAGGAAACAACCCGATGGCAAAGAAGAAAACACCAATCAACTACACGAATAGAGATTTTAGCACAATCAAGGAAGACTTGGTAAACTACGCTAAGAGAAACTATCCAGACATTTACAAGGACTTCAATGAGGCTTCTTTTGGTTCTTTGATGTTGGATACAGTCGCCTATGTTGGTGACATCGCTTCTTTCTATTTGGATTATCAAGTAAACGAATCCTTTTTGGATACTGCCGTTGAGTATAAGAATGTTGAACGTCTCTCTCGTCAACAGGGATATAAATTCACAGGCTCCCCAACATCCACAGGAATCGTAAGTTTCTACATTGTTGTTCCTGCTAACTCAACTGGCACGGGACCAGATTTGAGATACGCTCCGATTCTAAGAAGAGATAGTCAGTTTTCTTCTGCTGGCGGCGTTCCTTATATTTTGATTGATAGCGTCAATTTCGCAAACCCAAATAACGAAATAGCAGTCGCAAGAGTCAACGACTCTACTGGTGTTCCTATCACATACGCCATCAAGGCGAACGGCAGAGTGATATCAGGAAGGCTTGTTCAGGAAACATTCCAAGTTGGCGAGTATCAAAGGTTCAGGCGACTATTTCTTTCTCTTCCGAGGGTCGCAGAAGTTTTGTCAGTTTTTGACTCTGATGGAAATGAGTATTACAATGTTGATCACTTGTCGCAAGATATTATCTACAAAGAAGTTACTAATCGCGCTTCGACAAATGACACAGTGCCAGCAATTTTGAGACCATTTTCTGTTCCAAGAAGGTTTACAGTGGAAAAAGACGGGAACCTTTCCTATCTTCAATTTGGTTATGGCTCTGCTGATAGCCTTAGTTCGCAGGCTTCCGTCGCAGAGCCATCCAATGTTGTTCTCGAAATGAACGGAAAGAAATATATTTCAGACCTTGACTTTGACCCATCACGTCTTTTGGAGACAGATAAGTTTGGTGTCGTTCCGGTTAATACAACACTCACAGTCAAATACAGAGTCAATACTGCTGATAATGTTAACTCACCTGTTGGAGCTTTGAACGTTGTTGAAAATCCAATTTTCTCTTATAATAATGTTCGCCAACTAACAAGAAACCTTGTAAATCAAGTAAATCGATCTCTTGAAGTTTATAACCAAGATCCAATTATTGGCGATGTTTCTGACCCAACCTCGGAAGAGTTGAGGATTAGAACAAAAGATTTCTTCGCCACTCAAAACAGAGCAGTCACTGGTACAGATTATGAAGCAATGGTCTATGCTATGCCCTCCAAGTTCGGCTCAGTGAAGAGATGTCGAATTCTTAGAGATCCAGATTCTTTCAAGAGAAACTTGAATTTATATGTTCTATCGGAAGACACAAATGGTAAGCTTACATTTGCTAATAGTATCTTAAAGGACAACCTAAAAACCTGGCTGAACAGAGTTAGAATGATAAATGACACAATTGATATCATTGACGCAAGAATTGTAAACTTATCAATTGATTTCAAGATTATTGCTGATTCCGATAAGAACAAGTTTGATGTCCTCAATGCTTGTATCGCCAATCTTCAAGAGAGGTTTTCTGAGCCACTACTCATTGGTGAGCCATTCTACATCACAGATGTTTACAATGTTTTGAATGATACCGAAGGAACTGTTGATGCGCAAGATGTTGTGATTGGGATAAAGAATGGTTTGAATTATTCAGACACAAGATTCGATATCAATAGTCAAAAATCAGCAGACGGAAGATACATCAAAGCACCAGCAAATGTTGCTTTTGAGATTAAGTTTCCAAGCATAGATATCAAAGGGACCGTAAGATAATGGCTATTAAGAAATATTTTGCTACAAAAGACAATACCATCACGACGGCATTTAGGTCAAACCTAATCAGTCGTGGAACTGACGCCAACATGGGCGCTTCTGATATTCTTGAAGTCTTTTCTATCTACGGTCAAGCGGCAGCCTCATCCGGTGAGCTTGCCAGAACAATTATAAGCTTTTCTACAAATGAGATTTTGACAGACAGAAACGCTGGAAATATCCCGGCATCTGGAAGTGTTAGCTTCTTTTTGAATCTTTATAATGCCCCTCATACTCAAACTGTTCCAAGGGGCATACAGCTACAAATAGCGCCATTGACTACTCCATGGCAGGAAGGCTTTGGTCTCGACATGGATGAATATAAAGACACAGTTGATCCTGGTGATGAAGGTTCTACTTGGTTTTTAGCAAGCAATGAAGAGTCTTGGACCACCGCAGGCGGCGATTATTCCACTGGTTCATTCTCTTATACAACACTTTTGAGAAGAGGAACAGAAAATGTTTCCGTAGATATCACAAACTTGGTCGAAGCTTGGATTTCTGGCTCAGTCTTGAATTACGGCATGATAGTCAAAATGGTTCAAACACAAGAGCCATATGATATTGTTACGAACCCAAGTGGATCGCGTCAATCTTATTACATAAAGAAATTCTTCGCAAGAAACTCAGAATTCTTCTTCAAACGCCCAACAATTTCAGCTAAATGGAACAACTCGGTTAAGGATGATCGAGGACAAATGTATACAGAGAGTAACCTCTTACCAGCCAGCGCCAACAAGAACACGATTTATCTTTACAACATTCACAATGGCGTTTATTATGATATTCCTACAATTCCAACAAGCTCAGAAGCCATGGTTGTCCGTCTTTACGACGAAAGTGGAAACAGGATTACAACAACGACACCTTCTGTTATTTACGGCGCAAGAATAGCAAAAGGTATTTATAGCGCTTCGTTTGCCTATACCACAACAGCCAGTGTTGTTCAAGACAGGTGGACAGATACAAGCATCGCCACCTCTTTCCATACGGGGACTTTTAATGTCCTACCCAGGGGCTCTCAGGTGTACAGTACATACCCAAATTATGTTACATCTTTGACAAACCTCAGACCAATTTATTATCCTAACGAGACAGCAAGATTCAGATTTTATGTAAGACAAAAAGATTGGAGCCCAACTATTTACACTATAGCCAATTCAGTTAATGATACATTAACAATTGAGTCTTCTTCCTACCAGATATATCGAATAATCGATGATTTGGCGGTAGTACCATACGATACCGGGAGCACAAAGAGTACCGAGATGTCCTTCGACGTAAGCGGAAATTACTTTGACTTTGATATGAGCACCCTTCAACCTGGGTATTCTTATGGTATTAGGGTTGCGTATTATAGCGATTCAGTTAATAGCTATGTAGAGCAGCCCGAAGAATGGAAATTTAGAGTAGAAAAACTGGGAACACAATGAGCGTAAAAAGTCTTTTTGACGACAAAAATCCTTACAAATTATTATCTTCTGAAAATCTTGAAAACCTTGGAGCCGAAGTCGAATCTTCTGGAAACTTGAACGAAAGATTAGAAGAAAAGAATAGGTTTATCCCTGTTGTCAATTTTCAATTTCCTGAGAACTTTGCTCGATATGGAAAGGCAGCAAAGTATTACGAAGACGCATTTAATAGAATTACAGATGACTATCCATACGATGGTTCGCTAAGAGAAAAGACGGAGTTTAGGAATGAATCTTCTTATCTCGATCTTTACATTTTGGATAGGGTGTACCCAAGAACGACTGGTCACGCAATCTTTTCTCCGAACGGATGGGGCACTCCATCATCGACAGCAACCAACGGCGCAGCCTTATCCAATAATCCAGAATACGTTCAGGTAAAGGGCGGTCCTAATCAGGCTCCCAGTGAGTTTTTAAACAAGCCCGTCAGAGAACAATTCCCAGAATCAAATAAGTATGACCCATCCAATAACAGAGAATCTAACTTAAAATTTGATTTTAATCAAGGTGTGACTGTTGAGTTCTGGATGAACAAGGGCGAATTTATTTCGTCAACCAGTTACGAAATTCCGTTCATGCTTTCAAATGAGGATTCAGGTTCTCTTTGGATTGCTGTTAGTTCTTCTTTGAGCGCTTCTTCGGATAATTCTTTGTATGCTATTTGGACTTCTGGTTCTGTTCAAAATACCCTAAACTATACAGGCATTTCTAATTCGCAATTTACTGGCTCTTGGCATCACTTTGCGTTCACTTTCCAAAATTCTGGCTCTGATGTCGTTTCTAAGGCGTATCTCGATGGCGACTTGGTAGATTCGCAAACAGCTTCTTCGAAGGCTATACAAGAGGTTACTGGTGCTCTCAAAGCAAATATTGGTGCCGGTAGAAAACTACTTCACACCACATCGGCATACGAGCTACCATTAGATGGTTATGGTAAACTTTCTGGCTCCATCGACGAGTTTAGATACTGGAAGACTGTTAGAAATTCCAAAGAAATTGGAAGATACTGGTTTACTGAAACTGGCGGCGGCACAAATGATGATATTGCGAACACCGACCTTGGTGTTTATTTCAAGTTTAATGAAGGAATCACAGGGACAACCTCTATCGATTCCAACGTTCTTGACTATTCTGGAAGAATCTCTAACGGAACTTGGACGGGCTATACATCCCAAGCAAGGAGCACTTCTTCTGCTGTTGACACTTATTTCGGAAGAGAAGTAGAATTTAAAGATCCAATCATTTACTCTACACATCCTGATGTTTCGACAACAAAGACAAACTTAATAAATTCAGGTAGTGAATACGATTTCCAAAACAATGCTTCGATATATAATTCTATCCCATCATGGATAGCAGAAGAAGATGAAATAGGCTCAGGCGATCTTCTTAACTTGACGCAAATTATGTCAAGCTATTTTGATACACTACATCTTCAAATCGAAGCACTCCCAAAGGTAAAAGACAAGGTTTACAATGACCCAGCGCTTATAAAACCAACTACTTTCTCTTCAAGGCTTTTGGAATCACAAGGCTTTGTAGCACCAGAGATTTTCGCCGATGCTGATGTTCTTGAACAAATCCTTAAAAGAAGTGAAGATCGCAAATTTGAGTTAGACCTTTTCGACATCAAAAATGTTATCTATCAAAACATTTACAACAACATCACCAACATTTACAAGTCAAAGGGAACAGAAAGATCTTTCAGAAATCTTATTAGATGCTTTGGTGTTGATGAAGATCTTATCAGACTAAACGTTTACGGCAACAATTCAGAATACGAATTGAGAGAAAATTACAGAACTGTTTCTGTTAAAAAGAATTACGCAGACTTCAACCATCCTGATCGGTTTGCGGCAACGGTCTATCAGCAAACAGCAAGTTCAAATCCAAACTCTGTTTCATACATCGCAGGCAATTCTTCTGCGTCCTATAATCCATTCACGATTGAAGCAGAAGTTATTTTTCCAAAAAAATTGGAGAAGAGCAATTCAGAATACTTCTCAACACCATTCATCACATCATCGCTTTTTGGTTTCCACTCTGCCTCTTCTGCTACGGACTACACATGGGGCTCTCCCGACACTGATTTGAAAGTCTATGCTGTTCGTGATGAGTTAGAATCATCAAATGTCTATTTCCGTCTTGAAGCTACCCAATTAGGCGTCAGCTTGGAATCTGATGTCTTCTACGATACATACGATAATGATAAGTGGAATATCTCTGTTAGAATAAGACCAGAGAAAGTCGGAACAAATCTTGTTAGCGGAACAGTCAATACAGATTACTTGGTTGAGTTTACGGGCTACAACTCTGATGCCGGTGTTATCGTAGACGAGTTTTATTTAACTTCTTCTGTTTCTAATATTCAAGGATACACCACATCAAACAAGAGATTGTATCTCGGCGCTCATAGAACAAACTTTACTGGTTCCGTCCTTGATCAGACTGACGTGAAGATTTCTTCTTTGAGATACTGGGCATCTCATCTTAGTGATGATGTTTTAAAGGCTCATGCTGCTGATCCTTCGAGTGTTGGCGTAGAAAGCCCTTATGGAAGCTCGTTCTTGTATGAGACTTCTTTGGATAACATAAGAGTTCCGCAAATTTAAACACTTGCTTTGAATTGGGACTTTGCAACGGTTAGTTCATCCGATGCGGGAATCTCAGGAATACCAACAGTTTCCGATGCTGGATACCTTGTTCCAGATGTTTCTTCCGGCTCACTTGCTTTAACATCCAGATACAAATGGCTTGGCGCAACAGTGGGTCCACAACACACTGGTCGTGGTGATTTCTATCTTCCAAACGACACTAAGGTTGTCGACCAAATTTGTTTATGGCGGTAAGAAGACAGACCCAGAAGTATCACAAGCATCAAACATGATCAATACTTTGGGTGAATCCGACATCTACTTTACTCGCGAAACTCGCCCAATAAATTACTACTACTCGTTAGAAAAGAGCATGTATCAGACAATTTCTGATGAAATGCTTAAAATGTTCTCTACAATTCTCGACTTCAATACCCTAATTGGTGATCCGATCAACAAGTATAGGCAGAACTACAAGCCTATGGAAAAACTTAGAAGCCTCTTCTTTGAAAAAGTCGAGAACACACCAGACCTTGACAGGTATGTTGATTTCTATAAGTGGCTTGACTCTTCGCTGGACACAATGTTGAGAGAGCTTGTACCAATGTCGGCAGACGTTTCCGATGGTATTAGGACAATGATCGAGAGTCATGTTCTTGAAAGAAACAAATACCAACACAAGCTTCCAACAGTTGAGTTTAAAGATCCAGATCAGATCTTTGGAATCGAAGGCGTCAATAAAAACCTTGTCAACTGGAAGTTTAATCACCATCCAATTAACAATCAGCAAGATACAAACTGTCAATGGTGGAACGAAAGAGCAGAAAGAACAAACCCGGTCATCTCTTCTGGTGATGCCGGTGTTGATGCTGATAGACAAAAGATCTTGGAGGCAAAAGTAAGCGCAATTAATAGATCTTACACCACTCCATATCGTTTTAGAGTTCAAGAATCCCCACTTGTTAAGGGCGGAAACAACGTTCGTGCTCCAAAATCACTTGATGTTGCTCGTAACCAAATCAAGTTTGGCACGAGTGACGGAATAGAATTAACACAACAGAAAGATTTTAAAGATTGTACGGACCAACTTCTTCCAAACGAGAAGAGAAAGATAACAGCAGACCTTGCTTCTACTCCAAGAGAAGAATATCTGAACGTAGATTTCAACAAATATTTCCCATATACTCTGTTTTCTTCGTCCGTCAAGACAGGATATCAGGCAGGATTGACATACGCTCTCGAAAATGCTCATCGAGATGTCTATGGGTATGATTCTGAGACTCCATTACAAGGTCCATTCACGCAAGCACACGTCGGTGGTCTTCAATTTAGACATGCGCCGCTTAATACAGGCTCTGATGACGCAACAAATCGTGCCGAGGGTTGGAAATTAGAAACATCACCAGCCTTGAAGATTACAAGTGTCGACACAGATAAGCCACGAGCACCCTATTACAGAGACGAGACTGCTAAAAGACCTCTTAATATTAAGAATATCAAGGGTGATTACGGCAACTACACCAAAGATTATCAAATTGTTCAGACAAACAGCCGCTATATAAACAACAAAGCATGGGTTTCTGCCTCTGGATGGGATCTGTTCCCGGAAGGAACACCTTCGATTTGGATTGCTGGATTGAATGATGTTCCAAAAATCCAAAGAGGACGCACAGAGCACGTCTTTGTAAACAGATTCTCGGCACCTGGTGGTCCAGAAACCATGGGAGACTCCAACGGCGGAGCAGGATTGGACAGATATTCTGCTGAGTTCTCTCCAAATAACGATATGAATACAAGAAATCTGACTGTTAGAGAAGATTTCAACCAAAAATTGTCTTCACACGTTAATCAATTCGGATTTTTCTCGGGCGTAAACGTTCCTGGGGCTGTAAGTTCTTCTGTTAACGCAGAAAATTACAGCGGAACCGCTTCGATTTACCAAGTTAATAGAAATGGACTTGAAAGACTTGAATATAGCGGGTCTCAAATCATTACGGCATCGTTTTATGACAATTACTTTGTCCAACATGCTATCCCAAGACCAGAAAGGGACTTCAAATACAACTGGTCTGGGTCTCTTGAGTCTGATTTTGTGTCTTTTGTAAGTTCAATCAAGTTTGGTAAGCCATCAGCCTCGGCTGGCTCAACTTATTATGTTCCTACGGTCTATAATGGGCTAAATTACAACGTTTACGAGCCAATTTCTCCAAATTCTGCTTTCTTGGGTCTTGATGGTAGCGCTTCAATTGATTATTTAAATGAAACTTTGATCGTTGATGGTTTTGAAGACTTGGACCCTTCTAATGCGCCTTCTAATTTGTCGAGAGCTTCCATGCTCAATGCTATTCTTCTCAAGCGCCAGGGTCCATATGGTCACCCAACCTGGAAGCAAATAAGAACAGGCGATCATCCACTTGCGAGATATTACAGAAACAACAATGAATACACCGTTGTCGAACAAGGAAAGAAGATAGCCATTCTTGGTCAGGCTTATTCTCCAAAAAATGGATCTACTTTCACGTTCAAAGAGCCAGTTATCAACTCAAAACTTGGAAATCTCGATTATACGCTGGGTCTGAGAGTCACAACCATAAACGACCCAGCAAATCCAGAGTATAATATTCGTTCACTCAGGCTTAAAACAGTTTACGGCAACAACATAAGCTACTTTGACAATGAAAAGCTTAACCAGATTGCTCAATACGACAAAAATTTCGTTGCCTCCGAAGAGCAAGCATACGATACATTGAAATCATACTACCTCGACGGGGCACTAAACAGCCCAGATAGTCCAGTTTATAACCTTGTTAGCTTGAAATACTCAGAAAGAATGTATCCTGCTTCTATCAACTGTTACACATTTGAAAACAGAGAGAGGGTTGGCTATCAAAATACTTTTTGGAGAAACGGTAGAGCAGATAGAAACACTCTTGGGCAATCGAAGTTCAACGGGTCTTCTTCACAAGGGGTCGCCAGAGAGCAGAGTGCTTGGGGACTTGACGGCGCTACGCAGTTTGAAAATGTTATCGAATTGACCAGGACAAATACCATTTTCGATATATCAGGTGGACTCAGCTTACAAGCTGTTCCAGCTTATATGTATGATACATGTTCTGCTGGCGAACTTCAAAATGACTATACTTTTGCTTGGAGTCGTTGGAATCCTGGTGAGAGTGGGAAAAATGATCCGAATGTTACATTTACTTCTGGAACTGCTGATCCTTCACTTCGCCCTGCGCCGATGTACGCGAGACCACAAGATCTTAATTCAATTTACTCTGTTGTTAATCCTAATGGTCCAGAGTTCTTAAATAATATCTTGATAACAGCAGCCTCTCGCTCATTATATCTGAACCTTTTTGAGAATGCTACAACGTCATCCATAAATACCGGTGGAGAAGTTCCGTTCACAGGAGAAAATGGTCCCTGGAACATGGGTATGTCTGATGGTGATGCTCTCGGGTATATTTCCAGTATAGCCGGTAAGGCAAGATTCCAAGCGCATGAATTAGCAGGTATTATCCGAGACGGGCAATTTATTCCTCGTCCTACTACTCCGTTTTATGATTCCTATGGTGATTTCAATCTCGAACCAAGATTGAAGAATAAAGACTTCTCAGTAATCCCAGAGTTCAGAATTAGTGAAGAAATGGAATTTTATGTAAATGAGAAGGGTGAAGATTTCTTGGCAGAAAATCCAAACTTCCTAAAAATACCAGGAACAAATATTGCTTCCTCTGATAATAACTTCTACAAAGATTACTCTTACAGTGATTTCATGAAATACTTTGAAGTCATCGATGGAGACCATGACGAACTACCACTTGGAAAGACTATATCTTTGAAGTGTAGCGCAATTAAAAAGTTTATTCCATACGATGGATTCTTCCCTGCGGAAAGAACTTTGGAACTGGCTTCATACTTCTCATCGTCTTACTACCCATATATTACATTCACGGGAAGTATCCAGGACCAAAGCAGACCATTTGATAAAGCCTGGGCACCCCGACCAATTCTGGCTCCATTCTTCGCTCCTGGTATTCTTTACAATACAATCAAGTCAGGTGTCGCAGTCGATTATCCAGTCTACAATAAACCATTTAACATCATTAAAGCAGAAATGGTTCTTTATAGTGGTTCTTTTGAAAACAATTACGAAGGAATATCAGACGCAGACAGTTCTTACTACATGCTTGGTCTCAACGAAGATTTGGATACAGATGGTTGGGATTTCCGTGTTCCGTTTGAGGGAATCCTGAATCCGGCACAGACCATAAATGGTTTGAGGATGTACGACATGGAAGTTAACCCCGCTTTCAGACATTCAGGCTTTGCTGGTCAAATGTATTCAAGCTTGGCGGCACCAACATCTGAAAACATCTACACAAAAGCCGTTTCCAACTTCCTTGCGGAAACAAAAGAATTTTTCTTGGAAGACTTAACAACATTTAAGTCCAACAAGCAAAGTACCTTCTCAGTTCCAAAGGGAAGATATCGCATGATGCTGGAAATGAGAAGAAGTGTAGAGTATAAAAATAATTCAAATATTGGTCCAAATGATAAGCTGGCTCTCCAAGATACACCGAATCAAAACAATGTCTACGAGACCATCACTATGTATAGTAAGCCGAACGCATTTGGACCTCCTGTCGCGGCATTTAGGTGGTTTAATCCAGCAGAAGACCCAAGCGGATCTATAAGACTTAACCTCACTTCATCTTTTGCTGATGCGCAATCATATGATCAATATTTGAGAAAGGGTGGTCGTGTTCCTACTTGTGATAGTTTGTTTGGCAAAAACCCACACTTTACTCCACCATATTACGATGGTCGCAGTCAGACTTTGATTACCTTTACGTCTTCTGTTGATCAGGTTTTGACGTTAGATCAAATTTTGACCTCTGCTTCTGTCGCTTCTGAGAGAATAACAACTTCTGGACCGACAAACACGCTCAATGGATTTGGACGCACCTGGCCAAATGGAACTGACCCAACAGGAAGTTTTTATACAAATCTCTTTAATCCGACTATCAACGATGGACCATCCAGTTCTAAATATGTTAAAAACTTTGCCATGAACTTAGAAGCCTCTGTGAATCCACTTATTAAGAAAACAGAACTTCAAGATGGAGTCACTATCGATCAATGGGTTGTTCAAACAAGGATGGAAACCCCAATTTTGAACTTCTCCGATAAGACCCTCCGCCCATTAACATTTGACAACATAACACTTCCGACAAACGTTTCGGGAGCCGTTGTTGAACAAACTGGTTCGTTTGCTGGTTCAGACTTGATGGCTTGTGAAGAAGCTACGATAAGTGGATATGGCGCAGAAATAGCAACCCCAATAGGTATGTGGCACCAGTTTGGATTGATCCCCCAAGGTGACGAGGGCATCTACCTATCTCTTAGGGACGTGGAAAGATCAGACGTTGCCTTCTCTTCTTCTGATAAGTCCCTTGCGGACCTTGTTGGATTCGAAAAGGGCGAAAGGAAGCTTGGAAGATTAAAGAGATCAAAAACTGTCTACGAAGCTGTCGTTGCGATTCCATATTATATTGTTGATGGTGAAAGAAGATTCTTCGGCATAGAAAGAGATGTAATCGACGATGCTTTGAGAAACTTGGATTATGATAATCCAGCAGCTTCTTACGCAAGCACACTTGAAGTTCCCGCTGGTGAATCTATTGTTCAAATGGTTAGAAAGATGCGGAAATACATTCTTCCTCCTCGTCTTGATTTCGTGAAGAATGACGCTGTTAACCCGTTCGCAATGTATATCTTTGAATTCTCTCACACATTTGATCAAGATGACCTTTCCTACATTTGGCAAAACTTGACTCCAAGAGATGGTAAGAAGTTTGAAGAAGCAACAGCAACTATTTCTCACAAACTTTTTGACGGAGAACTCTTGAAGAATTTCCAAGACAGAGTTAAGTTCATGGTATTCAAGGTAAAACAAAGAGGAAACAATAATTATTACAGTGTTATCGAAGGGCAACCAGAAGCCAAGGCGGCTCAATCTGATTACAGCTTCAACTGGCCGTATGATTATTTCTCTCTTGTGGAATTCGCAAAGGTTGATTGTGAAATTGAATATTCAAGCGACGTGAAGACCGAAGTAGACAAATCAAATGAACAGTTTGAGAAAAGGTTAGATACAGGCGTTGCGACAACAACAGGATTGGTTGATGGACTCAGCCCGTCCACACAAGCCAGAGTTCAGGGCGAAGACTAAGGACAATATTAAATGGAATTTTTTGACGACAAAGAAGAAGTTATCGACATCCAGCTAACTCAGTTTGGTAAGTATCAATTATCACTGGGCAAGTGGAAGCCTGTATATTATGCCTTCTTTGACGATAACATTCTTTACGATTCCGAGTATGCTGGAACAGAAGAAGATCAAAATAATACCGAACCAAGAATCCAAGACAATACTCCGCAATTACACACACAACATGTTTTCTCTGGAAGAGAAACAGATTTTTTAAGACAACTCGAACAAAAGCAAGATAAAGATCTGCGAGAAGAAGATAAAATAAAAATACAATCAAACTCAGAAAAGTTTTATTCGCTTGCTGCTCCTCTCGGAACATCCGATTATGGAGTGAAAAATTATCCAAGATTCGCACTTCAAGCTCTTGAAGGAACAATAACTGATTCGAAAACACGATTAACAGGATCTTTCAGAACTCAGGAGATTCCACAAATTGAGATGGACTTAACTTATCGATTTAATGCCAAGAACATTTATGACGAAGAAAGGCAAGACTCTTATGGTCAAATCGATGCCGAAGAACTTGGAGGACAAGTCTTCTTGGACGGCACTTACTTTGAGATGGAAGAAGAGCAAATTATCGTCAATATTCAAGAACTAAATGTTCCTTTTGATGTCGAAAACTTTGAAATAGAAGTCTTTGAATTACCAGTCAGTGGAAGTGAACAAGACATTCAACAAATCTTTTTCCAAAAACAAAATCCACAAATTGTTAATGATATTCTGATTTCAGATACACCATTACAACAGGATTCCACATTAGATTCAAATTATGTTGAATATTACTTTGACATTAACGTTGATGACGAAATAGACCAAAACACTTTGAGTCGAGCAATAACAAGACTTAAATCAAAAGGCTTTTACACCGATTCAGAATATCGTATTATTAAGCCCCCAGTTGTGGCTACGGCAGCAAATCTTTATGATGATGTTACTTCCATTGAGCTTGTTACTTGCGCAGATGATGAAGTTGATGCCCCACCAAGAGCAAGAGTCACTTCAAGAAAGCCGAATGCGCTAAAAATAAGAAAACCTTTTACAGAAGGCGAATAATTAGTGTGATGTTCTCTATTTAATGGAAGGAGACAAGAATAAATGCCAGCCTTAAATGATAAATTGATACTCACTTTGGGGAGTGACCCCGAAGTTTTAAATACCACAGCACCAGTTGACGGAGTTACCGAAGGTGCGACTTCTGGGTCAAACCAAGAGGGTATTCTTGTTTACACTGACAAGCCTTACGCAATCTGGTTTTTATCTGGCTCTTCTTGGTCTCTTTATCAAACATTTTCTGATTATGATTTCTTAGAATCAAAAGAATATTCATGGGGCAATAATACATCCGTTTACTTCCAGACAGCAGAATCTTCTCATACAATTTATCTTTATTCTCGTGTATCTATTGGGGTTGGCACTCCCGTAACTGCTGGTGAATCTATCCCT
>Ga0180433_10005494_pt1 | contig 17076 bp, 15 predicted proteins | sample SS_ome_8_FD_132980 | JGI IMG/M metagenome (GOLD analysis project Ga0180433, IMG submission 132980) | Hypersaline lake sediment archaeal communities from the Salton Sea, California, USA - SS_1_D_1 metaG | ecosystem: Environmental > Aquatic > Non-marine Saline and Alkaline > Hypersaline >... | reverse complement strand
CTCGTCACATACGGTAAATCCCTGGGTGAACGCATTAGAATCATGCGGGAAACTCCGGATGATCCTGTATCCGTAGATCGGAGCTATTCCCGAGGACTTTGAGTTGCTTGAACCGACTTGGTGATGATCGTGATTCGCTGTCGGTCCGTCTGCCCGAACGTTAAAGAGATATCCGCTCAACACAATCAATGCTACAACCATACTCATCGGACGACAGTATACCATCAAAAAGATTCCCTGACCTGGAAGTATGGTTGTGCACCATAGCGACTGAAACCAATGTCAAAGCGGAAGTTGAGGCGTTCCTCGGGATTGATTGAATAACGGAAACCGAATCCAGCCGTGGGTGTTGTCTCGCGTATCCGAAGGTTTTCGACAGCATCGTCGAGAATACTGAGACTCCCGAACACAACCCCCCCGTAGCGTTTCCAGATCGGGAATCTGTGCTCCAATTGAAGAAACCCCAGGGCACGATCTCGAAAGCGCTCTGCGTCGATACCGCGGGCGAATGTACCCGGCGACGTCATTTCCGTGAACGGTACGTCACCGATCCGGTCAATGAAAACTAGTTGAGCAGCAGTTACATGTGTATCAAATGTTGTAACATACCGTCTGATATCCAATTCGTAGCTCTTATAGACGAAATCGCTCCCTGCCCATGACCGGTAAAAAAGTATCTGACCTTTGTAATATCCGCCGTTGGCAGGATAAAACAGATTGTCCCTGCTGTCCCAAATCGCAGCCGGTCCCATTCCCGATCTGATACCGCCGCGTGATCCGGTGACGCGTTCCATATCAATAAGACCGTTTTCGTCATAATCGATCATTGATAACTTTTCAACGTCATATGCCCATCCCAAACGCAACTCGTCACAGACTTTCAAAGAAATCGTCGGTTGTATTCCCAATCCCTCCACGGTAAATGATTCTTCATTCGAATCATCCGAATCCATACCCAAACCATAGAATAAGCCAGGAAAGTTGGAATATCGAATTGATGCGTTTAGTTCAAGATGCCCCTTCATGGTATTGAGTTCAGGAGCTATGACGACAAGCGCTTTGTTTTTCGATGTGTAAAAGGCCACAAGGGAGATTGATTGTGGTCGTCGAAGAGAAAGAGGCGTGTCACGATACGTGATGACTCCTCCTCCACCTCCGCCAAAGCCGAGATCCGGCGAATAAAAAAATATCGGAAATACGGAAAAATCCCATCCGCGCGATAACCGGGATTCCACCTCGGATGATGCGTTTTCCGGCGATTCTTTCTTCGGAGTCGCAGTGTCTCCCCGGACTATCATACGTGATGTGTCCGCCGGTGCGTGATCTTGCGATCCCGGAGGGACAAGTGTCACGTATGCTGCTAAGACAAATGTAGAAACAAACATGCCGAATCCTTTCTCAATTCATGATCGGCATAGTACACCATGGTGGGATTTCTGTTTCATAGTTTCGTCACCGGAGTTCGGTCGAATCCTTTCCGGTATGCGTTGAAGTTGTCCATCCGCTCTCCATGGTATATGATATTCAGTGTGAAAGCGCGGTTACCCGATAATATCGGTACGTATCGGGAATCGGCGCATTCCATACCGTACCCGTGAAAATACCCGTACTGTCGATTGAAAATCCCCGGTAGGGATACTCAGATGAATACATTCGATAATAATCCGCACCCGGAATCGGCTGCCACGAAATACATATGGAATCCGCAGACGTTGATATCGCAAGGTTTTCGATTCCCTCGACTATGGAAAATGAAACATATCCTTCGGGAGCCGTTGGTGGATATGTCTGGTAACGACCCGACGAATCGGATGCACTGATGTAATACTGAATGGTTGTCCCCGCTCCGGTTCCTGGTATATACGCTACAAAGGAGTCAGCAGCAGCCATGGTTTCCAACGGAATCCATTCCCAATTTCCCTGATTCTCCAGTCTCCAGGTAACACCGAGGCTTGATTCGATGAGACCCTGTTCGCTTCTGTCGTCGATCATAACGACAATATCATATTCCGGCGCATCGAAAATAGGCGAATCCAGGCGACGGTGGCTGATCCGTAGCATGTGCGGATCATAAATTCCCATGGTTCGACAATGCAATGCATCGTAATAGTACCAGGCATTGTACGGTATTCCGGTGATCTCGTAACCGGGCATTGCCTCTTCGTAGGTTTCCAATGCGTCATTATCTGAAAATATATTAAACAGAGGTACGAACACGTTCCCATTAAGAATCAGGGAGTTCGTGTAGGCGGCGGTACGCGTACCGGAATAGGCACCGCAAAACACACGTACGATCCTATACGGCCTATCATAGCATGATTTCAATTCACTGAGTTCGTCAACAACCGTTTCTATACATTCATATTCATCATGCCACGAAGGGAGTTCCTTCACCAGAATTGTTTCCTCGTCCAGGAGTTTTGCCCAACAATCAATGTGCTGCAATCCGTATAGATCCGGATTTGATAACACCACGTAATCCGTGATTCCCAGGGAATCCTCGGCAATGCTCTTAAATACATCTTCCGGCCACAATGGCGAATTCTCATCAAACATCTGCTGTGTGGAGAATGCGGTACCGTGCCCGTCGACCATGATGTTTCCACCGGTAAGATAAGCGGGAAAAGAGATCAAAGGACAGGAGAATTCAGACGCAAGCATGGTGTTTACAAGATCGTCTTCTTCATACCCGCGACCGATCCGCTCGAAGCCCGACACGGTATGATCCGTCTTCGTAATGAATACATCATCGCATCCCGATACCCACGGATAACCGTCAAATATCGGATCAGCTATGCTCCATCGGCCATTTTCGTCAAATACGGAATGGGGGCCCCAGTCACGGGTCCAATGTGAGTAGGTATCGGCATATATAAACCTGCAGTGATTTGTGTTCACTCCCCACGCGGAAAAAGCGGCTCGCGCCTGAGTTTCCTGGCTCGTATTCTCTACAAGGACGTAGAGACTATCGTCCTCCGCCAATTTTATTACAAGTGAAGAAGGAATTCCAAGTGGCCAGCGGATCAGTGTACCCAATGCGGGTTCCCACTCGGCACACATCCGCGGAAATGCGTGGCCCGGCATGTCAGTGACCGGAAGAACAATTATAAACGACACGAGTATGGAAAGAGCTAAACAAAATTTCATTATATTTCCGGAATCACCGTTGGATGGTGACGGAATGGAGTTCGATCACAGACGGTTAGACGCATACTGGACCATTTCAAGGTGATAGACTTGAATACGCCACGGTTTTGTGTCAATAGTTCAATGTGGTAGCGACAGGAAGATGTCAATGGTGCGTTTGTATCCGGTATATCAGCCCGGTTGACCGGGAATCATGGATTACTCGTGGAAGAATGCATCTTATCGGCGCTCCGATGAAATGCCCACGTGGAGTGATAGAGTATGTAAAGTATACGGGGAACACGGGGTTCATGTGGGGCTCTATAAATCCGGGAACAGGATTGAATGCAGGGATCTTCAAATATGACCAATTATTCTCCGGATAGTGGCGGTTTACTACGATTTGTTTATACTTTTCGAGGGTAGATATGATACGATTCGTGAGATGATGGCGATTTGCGCTCTGGAGGGAATGTGTTCAATGAATAGCGGCGAATCGAATAGATCATGGTATAAAAAGGCTTTCGGCGAAATCTATCCGTTGATTTATGCTCATCGGGACGATGCGGGTGCCGCTTTTGAAATCGGCGGGCTTCAGCAACTCATAGGAATTCGGAATACCGCACTACGCATACTTGATGTCGGCTGCGGTACGGGAAGGCACAGCTCGGTTTTAAAGGAATATGGAAATTTTGTGGTGGGCTTGGATTTTTCCCACCCTCTTCTAAGAAGAGCGAAGAAAAGGAAAGGATTGTACGGTCGACTCATCCGTGGCGATATGCGATATATCCCGTTGAATCCGTATTTCGATGTTGTTGTGAATTTATTTACCAGTTTCGGATATTTTATAGAGGAAAATGAAAATTGGTCTGCATTGCGGGAAATGTGTCGAGTTATTCGACCGGGGGGATGTCTTGTACTGGATCATATCAACCGTGACTATCTCGAGAAACATTTGGTGGAGTCTGATAGTGCGCGTGGAAAATCGCATACATTGGAACAGCGACGTCGAATACGCGGGAATCGAATCGAGAAGGATATAACCGTTCTGTGGGATAATGGGAGCGTGGATACAATAGCCGAGACTGTCCGTCTCTATGAACCGGAAGAGATAGCAGCGCACCTGACTGAGTATAATATGAAGAATATACGGATTTGCGGGACCTTCGATGGGGGCCCTTTCTCGGAGCAAACAAGTCGCATGATCATACTTGCAGAGAAAGAAAGTTCTGAAGTGGGAGATTTTGTGTCATGATCCGTTTAGAGACAGGATTTACGCCGTATGCTGATCTGGTAGATATCCACTCCTTTCATATAAATGCAGCTCTCGCCGCATATGATGAACGGGTGATGGGGTATCCCCGTTACGAGCCGTCATCGGACGTGTTCAGTAGCGGTTCTTCGGGCTTAACCCCTTCGGCCGTCAATGTACTATCGAGAATAAACCACACTATGTCCCCGGTAAACCACGATACGCTTTTCGTAATCGGGGGGCAACAAGTCGGATTGATGGGCGGTCCTCTCTATACCTTTCTCAAAGCCGTGTCATGTATTCGCCTGGCCCGGCACCTTTCTGAACAGTGGAATCGTGATGTTCGTCCGGCTTTCTGGTGCGCAACCGAGGATCATGATATACTCGAGGTCAATCGTTTCAATGTCGGAGGAACCCGGTATGTGATTCCGCATGAATTCCGGATGAAACGAGGGCATATGGCGCCTGTGGGGAGTATCAGTCTGAAGGATTATAAAGAATCCGTCATATCATTTCTTAACAATGTGCTCATTGAAACCGAATATACCGGGTGGCTTCTGGAAATTGTCAATAAAATCGATTTTTCGACATTTGGAACGCAATTCATACATTTAATGCGCCAAATGTTTGATTCGTATGGTTTGATATACCTCGATCCGTTACGGATGCAGCATCTGACGGCACCGTGTCTTGGCGAGATCGTCGAACACTGGGTGGACTTTGAACAGGCACTAAACGACGGAAGCAGGTTACTTGGTGAACGCGGATTTGATGTTCCGCTCCCGGGAATACGTTTATTCGAGATGACGGGAGGCTGCCGTGTTCCGTTGGATATAACATCCCGAGGCGTGCAGCTTTCTTCGGGAACAGTCTCCTTGGAAGAACTTGCTGCAGAAATACGGAGCAATCCGGAGCGATTCTCTCCAGGAGCCGCGCTCAGAGCGCTTTGCCAGGACAGTGCACTTCCCGTTGTTGCCACCATCGGCGGACCTTCGGAACTCCTTTACCTCTGGCAGATATTACCGCTATACACGCTTCTCGGTATTCGACACTCAGCCCGATTTCCGCGGATCTCCGCGACGTTCCTATCTCCATCTGTCGTCCGTGCCCTTGATAAACTTGGAATAGAGTGGAGAAACGTGTTTAATGTGATGAAACTTGAGGAGGAGCCGGCCCGCACACAAAACAGTTCCGACGCGAAGCTGATTCGCGAACGGGGAGCATCTCTTATTCAGGCAATAGATAATTTAGATCGAAAAGATACTCCCCGGTGGCTCAGAACGGCTCGGAAATCCATTTTATCGGGGATAGAGCGAATTGTTGATCAACTCCACGAAGAACAGAGGGCGAAATCCGGATTGAGCAGGAATAGGATTTTGAAAGTGATGAATACAATTCTCCCCGGAGGTCGATTGCAGGAGCGGGAAGTCAATATTCTGCAATTTCTCAATCAGTATGGTCCGTCATTTGTATCTCAATGCGTCGATACCTTAGATCCATTGAACGATGCTCATCATATTGCTCGCGTAGTTCCGGTTTCGGAATAGGTCTCATGGTCTGCAACATCGGAGAATAGAGTAATGGGAAAATTCATAGATGTCCTCGCCATCGGTGCTCATCCGGATGATGTGGATCTCATTTGCGGAGGCACCATAGCCAAGATGACCTCACATTCCCGGAGTGTAGTCATTGTAGACCTTACCCGCGGCGAGATGGGATCTCGCGGCACTCCTGAAGAGCGCGAACGTGAAGCACGGGTTGCGGCGGATAAACTTGGAGTCCGTGATCGTTTTTCCCTCGACCTGGGCGACGGGGTTTTGGAAAATACATCCGACAATCGGCGAAAACTTATCGAGATAATTCGAAACTACCGTCCGACTCTTATTCTGACCCATCACTGGACCGATCTCCATCCCGATCATGCACAGGCCGGCCAGATGATCAGGGATATAATGTATCCGGTTGGTTTTGCGCGTTACCCCGCCGGTGGAGAACCCTTTCGACCAAACGAAGTCCTGTTCTTTATGGGACATACACCATTTGTTCCGGATTTCATTGTTGATATTGATGACTTTCATGATCAGAAAAAAGCAGCGATCAGGTGTTTCGCTTCTCAATTTGGCGAACGTGATGTGGAAGATGTACCCACCGGCATATCCGAGCCCGGTTTCATGGAGATGATTGAAGCTCGAGCCCGTTACTTCGGCTCACTTATCGGTCGAACATTTGGAGAACCTTTCGCGGTAACACGTCCTGTTCCCATGTATGATCCGGTTGAACATTATGAGAGATTTCCCAAGATCTTTTCCTCGAAAAGCTGGCATTCGCATCGATTGCGGAGCGATAGTTCGCGAGGAAGTAAGCCTTCCGAAACGAATGTGGACGATCTGGAGGTGAAAGAATGAAAATCGTTATTTCATGCCATCCTACGCAAGGTGGATCAGGTATAGTAGCCACCGAGTTGGCAACTGCTCTCGCCCGACGTGGTCATCAGGTTCATCTTGCGGCATGTAAGAGACCGTATCGTCTGGCAGAGGATTCCGGCGTTATCTTTCACAAGGTGAATGTGCCTGATTACCCCTTGTTCCGATTTCCTCCTCACGATCTCTCCCTGGCAAACAAACTCGCGGGTATCATCAAGGAATTCGATATCGATATCATTCACGCCCACTATGCCATACCTCATGCCATTACGGCGTTTCTCGCACGGGAAGTCGTAGCGCCTCAATCAGTTCGAATTGTGACCACACTCCACGGTACGGACATTACGCTGGTAGGAAGTCTTACGGATTTCTTCGATATCACCAAACATGCGATGCAGATATCAGACGGATTGACTGCTGTTTCGAAATGGCTTCGCGATGAAACAATGCGGCGGTTTGATCTTTCAGCGGAACCATGTGTCATAAATAATTTCGTGGATATATCACGTTTTAATCCGGAAAATCGTGCCGGATATCCGTCAAATGGCGAACCGTTCCATTTGATTCATGCGAGCAATCTGAGACCGGTGAAACGTATCGCTGATATCATCAGGGTGTTTCACGAAGTTCAGAAAAAAATTCCTGCACGATTGACGGTACTCGGTGAAGGACCGGAGAAAGGACTGGCCCGGGAACTATCATCCCAGTTGAAATTATGCCAGAAGGTTCATTTTACCAGTACGGCCGAAAATGTACCCGATATGATGCGAAGCGCTCATTGTAAGCTGTTGCTCAGCGACTATGAGTCCTTTGGCCTTTCGGCCCTTGAAGCTCTCGCCTGTGGTACGCCCGTTGCAGCCTCGCGGAGTGGCGGTCTTCCGGAGGTCATTGAGGATGGCGTAACGGGTCTACTCTGTCCCGTCGGCGAGGTGGATATAACGGCTCATCGTATCGTGGCACTGCTTCAGAACAGGCGATTATGGGAAGCCATGAGCGACGCGGCGGCTCGAATAGCACGGGAGCGATTCCTGGTGGATCACATTGTCCCTCAGTATGAAAAAATATACGAATCGGTAATGTGATACACGTGTAGTCACTACGGATTTCCGGTTATCACGCCGATAGTACATGCCTATCGGGAGATGCAGCGGAAACCTGGTGAGAAACGCGGGCAAATGGTCTTACATTCATTCATACGCTTTTCATGTTATCCCGTGTTCTTGCTTGTACTGCTGCCAATTTTTTTTCAGATGAACGAAAGCGTCGAAGGACGTGCAGAGAAGGAACGGGTTGGTTTTCCGTTCATGACCGATTGTGGAATGAGGTCTTACGCCATAATCATGTCCCGGCCAAACCTGAGTTTCATCGGGCATTATCATGATCTTCTGATGGAGCGAATTATACTCATCTCGTGCGCCGGTATCGAAGTCGGTTCCACCTACTTTTCCCACGAAAAGAGTGTCGCCGGTACACAAGCGGCTCGGCTCATCGTCTTCTTCGATCAGAATACAGATGCTGTCCGAAGTGTGACCGGGAGTATGGATGAAGGTCAATCTGATATCACCGAGAGATCGAACATCACCCTCGGCGATTCCCCCTCGTCCTCCATGTATGAACTCTGCGTTGGAATTTGATAGGATGAAATCATTTCCATTTGAGTGGTCATAATGACCATGAGTATTGACGAGCAAAGAGATTTCCAGGCTCGACTCGCGTGCATAGTTCATGGCGAGAGCGGGATTAAAAGCAGGATCGATTATACATCCCTGTCGAGTACTCGTGTTGCCAATGAGATATGAAAAATTCCTATCTCCTCCGATGGGAATCTGTCTAAAAATCACTGAGAACCTCCCTGAATCAAGGCACCTATATACCGTTCGACGTTTCAACTCTATAAAGACTTCGCAAAGAACGGCAGTCCTGGTTGATGGTCTTCACTATACGGTACAGCGGTTGTATTGTTATAACGCTGACGCGGATGGGGTTCACGGAATATCTGCCTGATGGATAAGTACAAAACGAATTCGATGGTGGTGGAATTTTGTGTTACGAAATAGCCACGATCCCGGTCACGTGGCTGAGTTCGTGAAATGCGAGAGTCCAATCAAACCGGCCTATACGAGTTGTAATAAGGTTACCGTTTGTAAGGATCCCATAGAGATCATCATTATCAACGTAGAATTGGTCAACCATATGACTCGGCCATCGCGCCGGGAGGGAGCCCGTTGAAGGCCGCCATGATTTTCCTCCGTTGATGGTTTCTTCTATTCTTCCGTTCGTATCCACCGCATCCGCTGAACCCAGAATAATATGTTCCGCATCATGGGGATCTACCCAGACCGCACGGCAATAACATTGATGGAGGTGTTTCCAGGAACCGCCGCCGTTTTCAGTACGATAGAGTCCACCACCCGTAGCGGCAAACGCGAGACCCTGCATTGACTGGTGTGTTTCAATACAGTGTACGTCAGTATGAATAAAGGAGGCAGGAATACGCGCTACGGGATCGCCTGTACATCCGGGTACCAGTCGCCATGTCTCGCCCTCATCATCCGATCGAAGTACGCCGCCTACTTCAGCGGCTGCATAGCATCTAAGATCGTGAAACGCGAACCATCGAACACAACCGTGTGCTTCAGAGTAGGGGAGAAACCACCCCTTTTCATTTCTCAGCGATGCAATTTCCCTGCATTCCCGCCAGGACAGACCGGTGTCATGGGAAATATGGATTGTCGCCGGTTCGGTACCTGCGAGAATGTGTCCGGTTTGAGAGGGAATAGCCGCCAGACTTCGTACATATCGTTCGCGTAAGCCAATTGAGGATAGTAACCATCGCTTACCGCCATCCATGGAACGGTATACTCCTTCCAGCGTTCCGGCGAGAAGTACCCCTTTTACGTTAATCAATGACGTGATACGAAGGCCCATGAGACCGACGTTAACCTGAATTGCCCGTCCGTTATTCATTTCAATAAGGCGGACACCCTGTGCAGTCGCGACGGCAAATCTCATACTCATATCAACCTCCTTATATTCTTCTACACACGGAGGTAATTCTCGTTTCCCGAAATTTACCTGAAAATATGCATTCTTATCAAAGCCATGTCATTTGCGGAATTGATTATGTATATATTTTTCAGACTTTTGACATAGCCTGAGTTGCGCGATTGTTTTCGTCGCGTGATATCACGGTGGAGTTGATATACGAAGACGAAAGTCGATACGTAGCCGGAGGCACGAAAGAGGTTTGCGAGTCATGAAGTTGGAGTTATGTCACACGGAAAGATCATCGGTTATGACGACGGAATCGGGCATGGATGGTCCATTCATTTGCCCGAAGGGCTTTCATTTGCATCGGGATATTATTCGCCCATCTGTATCCATTGGTCGACGGACTATGCCGTCGTTTAACCTTTTCCTAAGGGAGCCCCGGCACCCACGGCGTCGGGTGCGCTACTCGTCTGAATTGCTTGCTTGAGGGAGGCGTTTCTGATTGGCATCGGGAATCCCGGGTGAATAGTACAGGGGATTGCGTGCATGCTGAAATTCCTGAACGGACATTGCGGCAAAAGAGGTGTAAACCATGATTCGCGTTATATTTGCATGTATTGTATTCGGCACTTCGCTTCACGGGAACGAAGTGGTGATTCCACCGCCCATACGGAATTTGTATCAGAGGTTGACTACGCACGAAGAACTCGTGCGATATGCTGAGACAATCGTTTCTCGTTCCGAAGCTGTTACGCTCGATACCCTCGGGACCACTCAGCAAAACCGGATGATTCCTGTGCTTCGTTTTTCATCTCACGATGAAACAGAATGGTCGACGAATAAAAAATTGCGTGTGTTCATCTATTGCCAGCAGCATGGTAATGAACCGGGAGGCAAAGAAGCGGCACTTTTACTCATTGATTGGCTGGTTCATACTCCCGGATACGTGTTGGATTCCATGGATATCTTGGTGGTTCCGCAGGTTAATCCCGACGGGGCCGAAAGAGGTGAACGCAGAAATGGAAATCTGGTTGATCTTAATCGGAACCATGCGATTCTCACCGAGCCGGAATCACGTTTCATTCACGATCTTTTTCTTTCCTTCATGCCTCACGTGACTCTTGATGTTCACGAATATGGTGCCATCAGCAGTTCATGGGTTCGAAATGGCATAGTGAAGGATGCTGACGTAATGCTTGGAGGTGTGACGAATCTCAATGTGGACAGACGTATAACAGATGTTTCGCGGCGTATGATAATTCCCATGGTAGGAACCAGAGTTGAAGAGCATGGATACCGTTTTCACCGATACATAGTGGGATCTCCCTTCGAAGGAGGGAGGATGAGATACAGTACGACCGATATCAACGATGGTCGAACCAGCATGGGTTTATATCAAACATTCTCGTTTATCCAGGAAGGAAAGCGGTATCCCGATCACGTAGAAGAACTTCAAAGACGGACGGAATCTCAATTCCTGGCAATTCGATCCTTCCTTGAGATTATTGCCGATAACGCGGATTCAATTCGACACATCACCGAGGACGCGCGTGGAGCACTTATGGATACGGAACGGACACCAGTGGTAGTTCTTCAATCGGATTATTATCCTGATTCAACTGAAACATCCGTCGATTTTCCTGTTTTTGATCTTCACGAGTGGGCGCATGTATATCGTGATCTTCCGGGATTTGAACCCGCTATCCGGGCGAAAAAGAGCGTGCTGATACCGGAGGGGTATCTGATTCCCGAAACAGAGCATCGACTGATTTCGGTATTACGCAGGCACGGTATTGTGATGCAAACAGTATCGCAATCCCGGGATATAGTTGTAGAAGGGTATGATATCACGCATGTGACAGTCATGGATGAAGAAGAACTTATGGTCCCGAATGTTGATGTCGAGAGGAGAATCCGTTCCGTGCATGTGGATAGCGGCGCAATTATCATTTCAACGAGACAGCCTGCTCGATATGTAATTCCCTTGCTTATAGAGCCGCAGTCAACGCGGGGGCTTGTGGCGCGGGGAGGAGCAGGACCCGGGCATTTCGGAGCGTATCTGATGGAAGGTTTGACCTACCCGGTATATCGTATACCCGGGAGCGATCCCGGATATACGTCGGTGAAATAAATTCAGGATGTATGTGACGGCTTCATCAGTTTCAGTTTCCGGTACAGTTTTTCAGGAGAAATTCGACTGATTCGAATAGTATTCAAAGTTCCGAATATGCATAGTGCACAACGATAGTCCGGCTCAGTATCAAGCTCCCTGAATTGTATCGGAAATGGTAGAAGAGGGGACTCCACTAGCGGAGGATCATTATCAAGGCGTATCGAAACAGCACGCCATCGTGTTGCGAAACCTGTACCTTTCGCTTTGAGGAGGCTTTCTTTCAGGCACCACTGTCGAATGAATATCAACGGTTGATGTTTTTCCGGGAATCCGGCGAAATATTCATATTCGGATGGAGAAAGAACGCGTCTCGGGAGCGCCGATCGCAGTGATCGGATTCGTTCAATATCAAGTCCAACGGGAGAACGCGCCACGGCACAGCCGACCCAGTGGCCCGAATGCGTTACACTGAACCAGAGGTGCTCATCTCCGTCGTACAACGGTTTGCCGTGCGTACCTGCGCGAAACGGTATACGATCCCAGGGAATACCGATTGACTCCGAAATTCCGATACGACAAAGAAGCTCTCCGAAACATGAACGAATAGCGTCATCATGATTCCGGATTCGTTCGATGCGTCGGACGACGTGCTCCGGCAAACGGGATAATCCTTCACTCAATATTGCACCGGGAGTATGTGTGAGAATCGAGTCACATAAATAGACGACAACACATCCATGGGGAAGCATAGAAGACGCGTTCAGAATTTCGTCCACCCCATGGATTCAAGGATTGTAAGGAGAATGATGAGTCCCAATAAAGTTACTGACCAGATCAGCACCGCTACGCGGGATGACTTTCGGGCTTTCTCCTTTTCCCAGAACGTTCGGGGGCCGATTCCTTTTAGGACGAATGTCAGAATTCCGGCGAGATTTATACAGATAATATTGGTGGCGAATAGAACAAATGCGCGAAGCGCCATGGTCGGCAAATCAGCTCCAAGTAATAATCCTGCGGTTACAATAGGGGGTAACAGTGCCACCGCCACCATGACACCGATCAATGCGGAAGATATACCCGTGGTGAATGCAAGAACACCCGCGCATCCTGCGGCAAGAGCAACGATTATATCAGGTATTCCTACTTTGGTTCTCGATACAATTTCGTAGTTCAATGGATCCGGATGGAAAAGAACACCCATGGTCACGGACATTCCCAGCGAGATAAGAACGCCGATGAAGAGGGTTTTCCCCGCTGATCGTCCGAGCTTGCTATCCGCGAGGGTTGAAGAAAGCGCGGCGGCAACATTGGGGCCGAGAAACGGAGCGAGTACCATGGCACCTATGATGAGTGGCCCGCTGTTTTTCAGCAAGCCTATGCCGGCAACAATCGTTGAGAGCGCCACCATGAGAAGAAAGGTACCATCGCTTTTCGCGTTACCCACGAGTTCCGTATACATCTCTTCTCTGCTGATCCGATGTAATTTGGGTTCCTTCTCATCCGGCGGAAACACTTTCTGCCTGGTGTTTTCATCGTCATTTTCCATGCGTGGCAAGGACGCTTGGACTGGAAGTAAAACGAGCGTAAAATCCTTGCTGGCTGAGAATCGTCGTTCGATGAGATCCATGATGGATTCGCTGTTTCCGATATCCGTCAGTACACTGATCACGGCCTGACCGTCGGCCGCCTCTTCCTGCCAGAATCTGATCCCTTCACGCTCTTCAAGGATTCCCAGTGCTTCCTGGCGATGCTGCTGGGGAAGGATGATCTTAATGAGTCGTTGCATGGGATCCCTCTATTCGGGAAACAGCGAGGCGGATGAAAAATACGGATTTGACGCACTTATTTCAGTACGGATTACGGGAAACCAAACTAAATTTCGACGGCAATGTCAATGCAGACGAAAACCTCCCATACCGGAGTGACGGATCGGAATCGAGTCAGAGATACTGACTTGAAGATCGAAGGATTTTCTGAAAAGGGAGAATGAAGGAGTCGAAAAATGGAACGTGTGCGTCTGATCGCCTCCTGGTAATTCTGAAACGACCATCAACTCTTCTCTATTGAAGAATGAAGGATCGCATATAATACTGTCCCGCTTACACAGTCGGAGGAGCATAGTATGACGCGTGAAGAGATACGATTGACTTCTATGACAAGCGCCGCGGGATGAGCAGCGAAAATGGGCCCCGATGCCCTGTCGCAGGTTCTGCGACCGTTGCGAGATAGATTTCCTCATTCCCGTTTCCCGGATTTGCTTATCGGTCTCGATATAACCGATGACGCGGCTGTCTATAAGATCGATAATGATACGGCGATTATTCAAACCGTTGATTTTTTCACCCCGGTGGTGGATGATCCGTACGATTTTGGAGCCATAGCAGCGGTAAATGCCATGAGCGATGTATATGCCATGGGTGGTGATGTGGTCCTTGCTCTCAATATCTGCGCATTTCCTTCTACTCTATCTACGGAAGTAATATCAAGAATCCTCATGGGAGGCGCAGACAAAGTTCTCGAGGCGGGGGGAATACTGGCTGGTGGGCATACGGTGCTGGACAAGGAACCGAAATACGGTCTTTCGGTCATGGGGATCGTTCATCCGGACCATATACTTACGGAAAACGGGGCCCGTCCCGGAGAGGTCGTAATTCTGACAAAAGCACTCGGTACGGGAATCATCACCACCGCCGCAAAAGGGGGTAAAGCATCATTGGATCATGTGGAAGCCGCGGTGGAAAGTATGGCGCTCTTAAACAAAACCGCATCGGAGATATCTGTGAAAGCGGAGGCACGATGCTGCACGGATGTAACAGGTTTTGGACTAATCGGACATGTCTGCGAAATTGCGGAAAAAAGCGGTGTCGGTATCCATATTAATCTTCCGGATCTTCCCTTTCTTCCCGGGGCGTTTGATTACGCGGAATCGGGATCTTTTCCCGGAGGGACCCGCAGGAATGAGCGATGCTACGAACACATGACAGTGTTTTCAAAGACCATATCGCAACCTGTGAGACAGCTGCTATATACTCCCGAGACATCGGGAGGTCTCTGTTTGACGATTCCCGAGGATAGACTGAATCGTTTCACGGAACTCAGTGAGCAAGCAAACATGCCGTTCTGGATCATCGGAGAGGCTAAAGAAGGATCCGGTATCAATATTCTGGAATAACTTCCTCGATTTCCATGTATTCAATAGCTGAATCAGTCAAAGCCATATTCCGGATATCCGCGTTCTGTGGAATGATCATTGGTGTATCATGCAATCCTGATACAATGTCTGAAGAGATAATACGGATAGTCACAGATGGTGATGCCCCTGCCATGAGCCGGGCGTTGTCCCGAGGAATCGCGGTTGATGGGCTGTACCATAGAATTGAACGGGTTGGACGGCGATCGGTTGGATCCACGGTCTCGCTGCTTCATATAGCCGCGCTCTACGGGCATTCGGAAATCGTTGAACTGCTACTGGAATCAGGCGCGAATGTGGATCTTGAGAATGACCGCGGGTTTTCAGCTCTCCATATGGCTGCCATGACCGATCATGTGGATGTTTTGGAAATACTCGTGGAAGCGGGTGCTGATATTGAACTGAGAAATAATAAAAAGCATACCCCGCTTCATTCGGCTGTGAGGGAGGGGGCGACTCATTCCGCGCTCTTTCTGATTGAAACGGGCGCCGATATTCATGCACGCGACTTCGGGATGCATACTCCGCTCCATCGGGCATCGCAGAACGGCCTGGACGAAATAGTAGATATTCTCATTCAAAAGGGGGCTGACGTGAACGTACGGTCAGGGTACGGATCAACGCCGTTGCATCTCGCCGTTGCCCGGAATCAGCCACGGATTGTTCAGATGTTACTCGCTCATGGTGCATCCGTCGGTATATCAAACTCAAAAGGGAGAACTCCTCGCGATATTGCGAAAAAACATGGATATTATGAAATGATAGAGGTAATCGATACGTATCAGTAATGGAATCATTCATCAGCGTGTTCCCCGTATTCGGAATTCTTTATGCATCTACAATCAAAATTGTATCACGCATCTTCGTCCGTCGGCTGACGGACTTCGCTGTAATTTTCCTCCTGCGAGGAAACTTCGTCCCCAATGCGTTGGGAGCCCCAAAAGGACCACGGCTTTGTTTGTAAGAGGTTTTACATTAGGTTAAGGAGAATACAATGGCACATGCAATATCATGGTTTGAAATACCGGTGGTCGATTTTGATCGTGCGAAAACGTTCTATGAAACCATACTCGGCGTTTCCCTGGAAACCACAGAAATGGCGAATGATCTCATGGGATTCTTTCCCGCTGAACGCGGAGATGTCAGTGGTGCCATCGTTAAGGGGGAGGGTCTTACTCCCGGAAGCGATGGTGTTTTGATATACCTCAATGGAGGCGATGATCTGAATTCGATTCTCAGTCGAGTGGAAGGTGCCGGTGGTACCGTACTAATGCCCAAAACGTGTATCACAGAAGAGATCGGTTACATGGCCCAATTCCGTGATGTCGAGGGAAATCGAGTCGCACTACATTCAAGAGGATAAGATCGATGCGTCTTCAGCGCCGCGCCGAAGACGCAAATCAGGACCTCTTTAATTCATCAATCATCAATTCTTAATAGTATTCAGTTGCGCAATCCGAATCTTATCAAATTCCTAAATTGAGCGATTGTTAACGTGACGAGGCAATGAAGAGGTTTACGAGTCATGAAGTTGGTTTCTTTTTTCTCATAATGAAGAACCTTCATACATCTAAAAATCATCACTCAGCATTCATCAACTTGTCCCTCGTAGTCAGGAGCGAACGCGAAGACGAAGTGGGATCATCATTTCCTCATTGTCTCCTCGAAGCCGCAGTAAATGAGAATCGCTCAATTTAGGAAATCATAAAATCACAAAATCCCTAAATTCTTCACTCCTCATTCATCAATTCCTTACCCCTATCTCCTCACTTCTTGACTACTGCACGCAGCGAAATGGCTCCTCCTCCGTCTTTCACTTGACCATTCTGGTGTGATCCTCGAGTTTATTAGTTCTATTGAAACCAATACATTCAGGAGGTTATTATGACGAATAAAGCGCTCTGTATAATTATCGTATTCATCGTTGCCACGAGTGCATTTGCCGGCGAAGATCGCGGTCGGCTGACAATATCCGGTCGTG
>Ga0180433_10005493_pt1 | contig 17076 bp, 15 predicted proteins | sample SS_ome_8_FD_132980 | JGI IMG/M metagenome (GOLD analysis project Ga0180433, IMG submission 132980) | Hypersaline lake sediment archaeal communities from the Salton Sea, California, USA - SS_1_D_1 metaG | ecosystem: Environmental > Aquatic > Non-marine Saline and Alkaline > Hypersaline >... | reverse complement strand
ATTTAACTCTTCTTTTGAAAATGCTTTGCCATGATAACCCTGTTTATTTTCTACGCTTTTAACTCCATAGCCCTTATATGTTTTTGCAAGAATAACTACAGGCAAATCTTTAGATTCTTGTGATTTATCAAGCGCCTCCATAATTTGATGCAGATCATGTCCATCTATCAGAATAACTTTCCAACCAAACGCTTCAAACTTTTTTTGATATCTTTGCAAGTGATGCCCGTGCAATGTTTCTGTGCTTTGCCCTAATCTATTGCAATCTACAATTGCAATTAAGTTATTCAATCTATAATAATGCGCCAACTCAGCCGCTTCCCACACAGCACCCTCGGCAATTTCACTGTCCCCCAGTAACACATAGGTTTTGAACTCTAGATCATCTAATTTTGCAGCTAATGCCATGCCAACACCGATAGATAACCCAATACCAAGCGCACCAGTCGCCGCTTCAGCATGAGCAAATCTTTTTGTTGGGTGCCCTTCTAACACAGAATCTACTTTTCTATAAGCAAACAGATCTTCTTCGGAAAGAACCCCCACTTCCTTCCATGCGGCATACAACAAAGGCGCTGCGTGTCCTTTTGATAAAATAAACCTGTCATTATTAGGATAAATTGGAGATTTTGGATTATAACGCATCTCATAAAAAAACAACACTGACACTATATCTGCAGCAGACAAACAGGTTGTTGGATGCCCAGAACCTGCCAAAGACGTCATCACCAAAGATGACACGCGCATATTATACGCTTTTTTTTCAAGAAACTTTTTTAACATATTCACTTACAAAACCACTCTCTTAATTATTTTAAAAAAATTATCACTACAAAACCCTCTATTTTTATTTTTAGCATAATAAATAAAATACTTAAAGCCCCAAATCTTAATAAAAAAGCCCAGCTTATTATAAAACTGGGCAAAAAATATATTTTTTTACTGCTTCTATTATTTTCTTGTTCTTAGCAATGGACTGAACGCAACTGAGAAAACCGCTTTTGCATGCCCATCTTTTCCAGCAATAGTTTCTATATGGTTTCCATTTTGATCCCATATTTTTATAGTTTTATCATGAGAGCCTGAGGCTAACATTGTGCCATTATGGTTCCACGCAACTGCGTAAATGGTACTTGTATGCCCTTCTTTTCCAGAAATAGTTTTTATAAGTTTCCATTTCTTGGATCTTTGTCAGAGGTATCCCATATTCTTATAGTTTTATCAAAAGAACCTGAAGCTAATCTTGTTCCATTATGGTTCCACGCAACTGCGTAAATGGTACTTGTATGCCCTTCTTTTCCAGAAATAGCTTTTATAAGTTTCCATTTCTTGGGATCTCTGTCAGAAGTATCCAATATTCTTATAGTCTTATCCCAGGAACCTGAAGCTAACATTGTGCCATCATCATTCCATGCAACTGAGTTAACCTTATCTGTATGCCCTGCAATAGTTCTTATATGTTTTCCATCTTGATCCCATATTTTTATAGTAAGATCCCAAGCGCCCGAGGCAAACATTGTTCCATCATGGTTCCATACAAGAGAGTAAACACGACCTGTATGCCCTTTAAAAGTTTTTATAAGTTTCCATTTCTTGGGATCTTTGTCAGAGGCATCCCATATCTTTATATTCCCATAACTATCACCTGAAACAAACCTTGTTCCTTTAGGGTTCCATGTAACTGAGTGAACTGCAATTTTATGTCCCTTTTGTTTTTCAGAGATAGTTTTTTTATGTTTTCCCTCGTAATCCCATAGTTTTATAGTACGATCTCGAGAACCTGAAATGAACGCTGTTCCATCCTGGTTCCAGGAAACTGAGTAGGTCGTACCTTTGTGCCCCTTTTCTTTTTTAGTAATTGTTTTTTTACATGCAAAAATAGTTTTTTTATGCTTTTTATCTTGATCCCGCACTACTACTGTTAGAGGCTCCCATATTTTTATAGTTCCATACATATCACCTGAAGCTAAATAAGATTTTGCAAAACTTGTGTTGCTTGCAAGTAAAATTAAAGATAACAATATGGCTGTCATCCTGAGTAAATTTGCCCTCTGGGCAAATTTGTATCGAAGGGTCATCTTTTCACTCTCCTTTTTTAAAATCAAAAAACCCTATATTATTCCTATTTTTATGATAACCGACCACTACAACAAAAAGCAATACTATTAGAAAAATAGATTTCTTTGTGCCAAAACAAGCCCCCCAAAAAAGCCCCCTTTTACTCACCTATACAACAAAAAAGCCCAGCTTACTGTTAAGCTGAGCAAAAGTTATCTCTTTATCGCAACCGCTTTTTCACAACTCTTTTGACAAAATTTTAAGTCCCGTGATTACTCCTGCAACCGCAAACAAAAAATTTGTTACATTATTGTTATTCAGACCCCTTTTATAAACAGAAATAAGCGTATCTGCAGAATAGGTCAAAAAACCCACCCCACCAACAAGTCGAAACGCTTTTCTTATATTAGAATTATGTGACAATAACGCTGCATTGGTATTTACCATAGGAGCAAATAACAGAGACAATCCCAAAAAAACAGAAGAAATTCTTTTTTTGCGCATATTTTTCCCAAAAACTTAAAGTTATAGCTAAACTACTTTATAGTTTAACTATTTCTCAGCGTCTTGTATAATTTATAGGCGCAAAAAAAACATCCTGCAGATAAGCCTGCTGATACTGCACCATTTTTCAAAGATTCCTTCCAAAGATTTGGGAAACGATCACGAAGCATTCTTGTATTACAAAACGTTCTGAGTAATCTTATCGTATTTAAAGCCCTATCTGACGCATAAGACGCAAGTCCAACAGCCCCCAAAAGCCTCAAAGTTTTTCTTACACAAGAATCTCTGTGCAAACAAGCAAGCCAAGATGCTTTTGCCGGCACGCCTGCACTTAACAAAAAGCATGCTAACATCGCTGGTATTAATTTTTTACGCATAATTATTCCCCTACAAAAATATTTGTCAAAAATATTTATTAAAAATATTATTTTTTGCCTAGAAAACAGCCATTATAAGCTACAAGTTACCAAAATATGCTTTAAAGCGCAAAAGGCCCTAAAACAGCATAAAAAGAGCTGCTTTTACGATACGCAAATAGCAGCTATATATTTATATATGAAGAAAGAACGCTTATACAAACCTAATCGTTCTTTTTGTCTTTTTTCACTTTTTGTTTACGCCTCCAGTTATCACCTTTGGCCCAAGAGATAATCTTATTGATACTATCTGCCCCACGAGATAGTTTTTTTTGTGTTGAATCCATCAAACTTCGCCAGCTTTGCTTAGCTTTTTTAAACCGACTGCTCATAGCTTCCCCCTTTTTCCCATCACATCTCTTTTTATGGTTTCATAATTATGGTAGTGTAATTGGCAAAAAAAACGCAATAAAAAAGACAAAAAACTTTATAAATGCTAAGTTTAGGGGAATGAAAGATAAAATTTTACACAGAATAAAAAACTGGTTTTTACGATTTTTACAAATTCAGCTGGTAATATCTTTAGTGTTACTAGTAATACTTCCAAGTTGGGGACTTACTTTGTCACTCGTATCACCAATAGGAAATATGCTTTGCACCCCATTTTTTATGCTGTTTCTTATGCTTTCTTCTCTTATTTTCTTCTTAGAAATTTTATATATCCCAAATAGTTTTTTTATATACTTATTAGAAAAAATTACTGATTTCTGGTTTTTTTTACTCCCAGATATGCATAACAAATCTCTCATAGGCTTTACCAAGCCGCCTATTTGGTTTATTATTCTTATTCCCATAGCCACTTTTTTTATTCTGGCACACAAAAGATTACACCCAACAAAAAAAAGCATACTAGCTCTTTTGCTGCTCTTTACTGTATCGTGCGCCTATCTAAAAATCATTAATGGCCCAGTAAATTTTGTAAAACAAATCTCTTGCAATAACGGCGCTGTTACTTTTTTGCACCATAATGGGGCAACTGCATTAATAGATCCGGGGTATATGGGACAAAGAGTATCTGCTGAATCATGGGTACAATTCACGCTTTTGCCAGAAATTATCAAATCTTCTGGCAAAACACAGATAGATCAGTTGATTATCATGCAACCAGGTAAGCTGACTTTTGACGCGGCAACACAACTATGCAAATCTATAGCAATAAAATATATATATCTCACTGTCTTTGATGGCCCCATGAAACCAAGTACACTCAAAAGCTTTTTTGCACTGAAAAAAGAAGCTCAAAAGAGAGATATTCTTATATACAGAATGGGGCGCAAACAAAGCAATATTAAAGTTAATAACAAAGTAAACATACTCATAACCCCGCTACAAAAAAAACTCAAATATAACAAATTACGCCACCCTGCTTTATGCGCTTGCATCACTATTAACAAAATTGACAAAAAAAGTGTAAAAATTTATTCTGCAAAAGTAGACAAAAACTATTTAAAAAACCCAAAATAACAAAAGGAAGTACATGAGTGTAGCAACGACACTACCCGTGCTGCTTATCGTCGCAAGCCAAGGGTATCAACCAATTGAATATACCACTCCAAAAAACATATTGGAAAAAGAGGGAATCAAAGTTGTCACTGCAAGCAACAAACCTGGCACCGCCACTGCAAGTAATGGCTGGACAACTACAGTCGACATCACAACTGACAAGATACACATGAAAGATTATGCAGGTATATTTATAGTAGGTGGCCCTGGCGCCTTAGAACATCTAGATAACGAAACCACTTATAAATTAATAAAACAAGCAGCCGAACTAAAAAAACCGTTTGGCGCTATTTGCATATCAACAAGAATTTTAGCAAAAGCTGGTGTGTTAGAGAATAAAAAAGTTACTGGCTGGAACGGAGACAATGAACTTGATGACGTATTAAAAAAACACAAAGCTATTTACGTAAAAGAAAAATGTGTCGTCGACGGCAACATTGTCACCGCCACCGATCCAAATGCCGCACAACTATTTGGCCAAAACATAATTTCTGTATTAAAAAAATAATGCTCCCCGCAGCAAAGCTAGCGAAATAAAAAAGCCCACTTTAAATAACGCAAACTCGACCTAAGGGTCTATAAGAATAAGTGCTTGTGGTGTAGGCCGAGTGCAATAGTAAAAATCTTCTTCTCTCCTCACGACGTCCCGAGTGAATTTGCCTTCTGGCAAATTTGTATCGAGGGATTGCTCTGAGCACTTCGTCAGGCTCAGCACAGGCTTCGCGAAGAGCGATTAAGAGTTTTCAATAATAATTTTTTGCTTCTCTACGAAAAATAAAAGTTAATTTAATCTAATTATTTTAAATTAAAAGTTTTCTGTAAGTAAGTCTTGTAAAGCATGCAGATACGCGACAGAATAGTTTTTCTAAAAAGAAATTCTAATCGCTCTTCGCGAAGCCTGTGCTGAGCCTGACGAAGTACTCAGAGCAATCCCTCGATACAAATTTGCCAGAAGGCAAATTCACTCGGGACGTCGTGAGGAGAGAAGAAGCTTTTTACTATTGTGAAACACCTGGCCTTTAAGTAATATGCTGCTTAATTTCTTAGATCGAACTCTCATTAAATAAAATTAATTCTCACTTTTTTAAAAGCTAGCAAAATATAAGCTAGCTTTTTTTTGCCCAAAAACACCTAAAAACCACTTTATTTTAAGCATTTTCCTCATATCCCCCTGTTTGCAAAGCCGCTACAAAAGCCAAAAAAGCCTTGCTTTAAGGGTTTTTTCTTCCAATCTCTTGATTTTAAATAGCCAGTTTGCTAATATTTTATTAGGAAGCAATATTTTTAAAATATTATAAAAAACCATAGGGGGATACTATGAGAAAACTTTGTACTGCGCTAAGAACAACAATCTTAGCATTACTAACAATGCAAACCACATCTTATTTGCACGGTTTTTTTCCACAAACACATCACCAAACACAACAACCACAAATGCTGCAACAACCATCACGACAACTACAACAAGAAGTACACTCTGGCATGAGAACACCAAGAAGATACAGAACACCACCAAGACAAAGAGTACACCGACAAGCACCGCCTGCACCAAGAATACGTAGGGTGAGAAGGAGAGCTCCCCAAAGCGTGCAGCCACAATATACATATGCTACCAGAGGTAGAAGCAGAAGATATAGAGGCAGAAAACCAAGACAAGCAAGATATGTGCGTGAAACTACTACACACAGAAGAACGTCTAGAAGAGCAAGACCCCGGAGAACTTCTCGTCGAAGAAGATCTTATCAAACCGCAACTGCTCTTCCGAGTGGCCACCGTACAACAACAGTAAGAAGAACTCATAGAGTATCACCAAGAACGGGTTACACAAGAACAACCACGATAAGCAGAACCGGCCGAGTAATACAGCCAAGAAGAAGAAGCCAAAGAAGAAGCTATAGGGCAACTAGAACAGGTCGAACTCACCGAGGCAGACAATATCACGGCCCACAACCAAGACGACAAACAAAACAGACAATGCAAATAGGGCAAACACAAAAGATAAGAAAAGGGCTTGCGCAAACAGCAACAGGTCCTTATCAAGTACCTAAAAAGAAAATTTACAAAGTGCCACCTAAGAAGAAAATTTACAAAGTGCCGCCTAAAAAGACAACTTACAAAGTGCCACCTAAGAAAACAATTTACAAAGTGCCACCTAAGAAAGGCCCAATGCAAATACCTGGCGCAAAAGTTCCAAAAGTTCCTGGTGCAAAAATAAAACCTGGTACAAAAAAAGTTAAACCCAGCTGGGGTAAAAAACCCGGCGCAAAAGCTCCCGGTGCGAAAGCACCAAAAGTTCCTGGTGCTAAAATAAAGCCTGGCTTTGGAAAACCCGGCGCACCTGGCACAAAAAAAGTTAAACCTGGTTGGGGTAAAAAACCTGGCGCAAAAGGCCCTGGCGCGGGACCCGGCGTTGGTCCCGGAGCAGGACCTGGTGGCAGACGCCCTGGATGGCGTGGAGGCCAAGGATGGGCAAGACCTCGCAGGTGGGGAGGAACAGCAGGATGGAGAAGAAGGCTCAGAAGATTAGGTCGAGAATTAGCTGACTGGAGATGGAGAAGACCTGGATGGGGTGGCATATGGGTAAACCCTTGGAGAGCAGAATGGGCAAGAAGAAGAATACCATTACGGTGGAGATCAGGATTGTGGCTTGGCACCCCAGTAGAAAATCTAATATTCGCATGGAGAGTCAGAAGATTAGAAGATTACTTGGCATACCACAAAGCGTTAAATGCGTATTTGAGAGATAGAATGGGATATGCATTCTGGGAAGTCATAAATAAAACTGGCGACAATATAACCGTCGTCACTGAAGATCCTAACGACCCAGGATTAACGCTACCATTTAACCAAGAATATGGCTCTGAAATATGGCACTCTAATAGTTTTAACATCAGAGTTATAACAGAAGGTGATCAAGAAGGTGGCCAATCAAAAGTATTTTATAACATTAAAGACCATTTTATCGAAGTGTACGTAGATACAAACGGAGAACTGCAAATAGAAACATGGAATGAATAGTTAATTGCAAATAACCCCAGACAAAAAGATGTCTGTCGCAAAAAGGCGCCTAGATTTTTCTAAGCGCCTTTCTTTATTTTGCTCTATTTGCAGCTTCAAACTTATCGTGCAAACTTGCTTTTAATTTATGCAAATGAATATCACCTATTTTTTCAAATAGTTCTTGCATGCGTAACGGATTGGAGTTAAGTTGGCGCAAAAGTTTATCTAACCAATTTTGTACAACAACAAAATAATTTTTACTAAACCCTAAAAGCTGTAAAAATATGAAAATTAAAACATCTTTATGTTGCTGTAAAGATTCTGTAATATAATACACTGGCGCTTTACCGTATACATCTTTAGTACGTATGCTTTGCATAGCCCCGCTTTGCAATAAAACAGCTACAACTTCTTTTGTTTGATATTGCAACGCTAAGTGCAGTGGGGTTCTGCCAAGATCATCCTGCACTAAAACCGTTTCTTTGCACTCGGGCATTATATTTACAATAATTTCTGGAGAAGTAAATCGACACGCCAATGTCAGTGGCGTATGAGATTTTTTCGATTTTTTGTTTATTGCTTTGGAACTCATACAACTGGTTAATAACTTAATAATATCTAGTTTTGCATTTTTATTTTTTAATAACAAGTGAAGCGGGGTTTCTTCAAACCTATCTAAACTGTTTGGATCAACACCAGATGAGAGCAACAACTTAAGCATATCACAGTTGATATGCTTATTAGTACACAACTCATGCAAAGGGGTTCTTTGTGTAACACTCTGTTTCAATTTTATATTGGCGCCACTTTCTATTAGACAAACTATGCTTTTTATATCTTTTTGATGCCTGCACGCAATACTAAATGGTGTATCCCCATTTTTCATTGGAGCATGCATTGCCTGACGTCCCCCACGTGCTATTAATCCCGCAACAACCTCATGCCCTTGGTGCATACAAGCCAAATGCAATGCGGTTATCCCTTTTCTCATGCAAAACTTATTACTGCTAGGTTTTGCAATACTTTCTTTTGCACCATTGTCTAACAAAAACCGTATAAAATTTTTGCCCTTATTTTTACAAGCCAACGCTAATGGTGTATAACCCAACTCACCTTCATAGTTTATTTTTTCAGATTTTTTATGAGCCATAAGCTTAAATACTAAATAAATAATCTTGAGATTGACACCTTTTGTTATCAAAAGTCTATTTGGGTCAAATTTGGGATGCTCAACCAAATCAGGCAAAATATTCTTTGCAATATCAGGAGTTAATTTTTGATTTCTATATAAATAATCAAGAGGAGTGCGCCCATTAATATCTACATTGTCTATTTCTGCACCAATGCGTATAAGATATCTTATCATCTCATCTTTAGGGTTCTCCGTTTTACATGCATAATGCAACAGAGACAAGCCATAATCACTGCATTGTTTATTCACATTGTTACTGGTAATCCTACTTCTAATAAAACCTATATCGCCTGTGTGGACTGCAACAAGAACTTTTTGCACAAATTTGTTATATTTTGCTGATACTTTTCTCCTTTTAGGCATTCTATAACTAGCAAAAACAGACGATACAAAACAAAAAAAAAGCCCCCAAACAACTACTCTAATTAAACTTACCCCTTTTTTGCTCATATCTCCCCTTACTTTAGTGCTCAATCTATCTTTTAGCCCCACTCTTTAAATCAGCAACCCCCCTTTTATGTATATATGCTCAGAAAGCAATAATACAAGCCAAAGCCCTAAACAGGCCAAAAAGCCCTTAAATAAAGCAAAAAACGCCCCTATTTTATAAAATTTCCCACACAGCCAATACCCCTACCTAAAGAGACTATCAAGCACAACCAATCCTCAAAAAATCCCTAAAATAAAAGATTTTTCGCCCAAAACCATTGATTTTACAATTTGCAATTTGATATTATTTAATTGAGAAGCAATTAGATTATATTATTTAAAAAATAAAAAAAGTTTTTTGTAAAAATTTTTTAAATAAAAAAAGAAAGGGGATACTATGAACAAAGCAAACAAAATAAGCAAAATAAAAATAATAACCCTCACCACAGTTATGTTTGCAGCAGTATTAACACCGTTATGCTTCGGCATGAGAGGTCGTGGCGGCAGAGGCCGAGGCGGCTTTAGAGGTGGTCGAGGTGGATTTAGAGGTGGCCGTGGATTCAGAGGCGGTCGTGGTGGATTTGCACGTCGAGGTGGATTCAGAGGCCGTGGGTTTAGAGGCCGTAGATTTGCACATCGTGGCTGGAGAGGTCGCGGCTGGGGTCGTGGTCGTGGTTTTGCCTTTAGAGGTGGTCGTTGGAGACGAGGCAGATGGGCTGGTCGCCCATGGGGCTGGCGTCGTGGATGGGGCTGGAGAGGTCGTCCATGGGGCTGGGGCTATTGGGGCTGGAGAAGACCCATTGCTAGATTTGCTCTTGGCATAGGACCATGGGTTGGAGGCTACTGGGATCCTCATTGGAGATACTGGTACGGTAATAGATATTGGACCTGGGGTGACTCAGTATATGGATATTGCCCACATCATGGCGTAACTCACCGATGCCACAGAAGTAGAACGGCTTGCCCAAATTGTGGCGAATACCACCATGTATGGGAAAGCAGCTGCCCAAATTAGTTTTTAAAAATAATGTAAGAAAAAAAATAAGGGGAGAATAACATGAAAAAAATAAATATAAAAATATTTTCTCTCGTATTGGCAGCCATTTTTGCCACAAGTACGCAAAAAAGTTTTACACAAAAAAAAGTAAATAACAGGAGAGTAGTAAAAACAGGGGCTGTCAAACAGCGCAGCCCCTACCAATGTCGATGCCCTTTTTTGGCTAACCACAAAAAAAGAACCTGCTACGGTTGCCCATGTGGCTGCTTTGGATGCAAAACGCTTGATAACCTCAAGGCAAGATATTGGGACGTACATAACGCAACTGATAAAGAATTAGTTTTTTACACTGATGATGGTGCTTCGGTAACACTTTTACCGGGAAAAACGAGAAAAATTGTGCGACGCAGATCTTTTGGTTTTGCTATTAAATCAAAAAATCTCAGACCTCTTTCAACAGGATCTACAACAAAACACTTTATCACTGTTTTCCAAGATGGACGCGCAGCTCATTTTACAAACGATAGAAAAAAATGGGAAAAATGGCACATAAAGCAATAAACTAGTCACGCTTTTTGTACTCATGCCCACCAAATTTATTGCGTAGTAGCGCAACTAATTTTGTAGCATAATTCCCGCCAGTTTGGCGGGAATCTTTTCTTATATCGAGAGACTCTTGTATAAGCTTTACAAGAATATCATGTTTTTTGGCTTCTTCAACCATCCATTGGCCGGTGCCACCTTCTTGAATTTCGCCAATTACTTTTTCAAAATCTATTTTTTCTGCATAAATTTCATGCACAAGTTCCAAAATAAAAGAGCGAATAACAGATCCGTTGCACCAGACACGTGAAATTTTTTCCAGATCTAAATGTTTATAGTGGCCACTTTTCAACAAATAGAACCCTTCTGCATAAGATTGGAGTAGTGCATATTCTATGCCGTTATGCACCATTTTGACATAATGACCAGCGCCGCTTGGTCCCATATGCGCAAACCCATTTTTTGCCGCTATGCGTTCTAATAATGGGGTAATTTTATTGTAAGCTTTTTCGTCTCCGCCGACCATTAAAGAAAAGCCTAGATCTTTTCCCCGCATACCACCAGAAGTACCACAGTCAAGAAAATATATTTCGTGTTTTTTTAGATTTTCTGCACGTGTTATAGAATCTTTAAAATTACTGTTGCCACCGTCAACAATAATATCACCACCAGTTAAGTGTGGGAGTATTTCGTTTATAACTTTATCTATGAGATTACCAGCGGGAAGCATAAGCCAAATTATATCAGCACGCTCTGCTAAATCTTTTATATCTGCTACAATATCTACGCCAATAGCTTCTGCTTTTTTTTGAGATTCTTCACTAGTATCAAAACCCAACACGTCATATTTGTTCAATTTACTTTGCAACACTCGGCACGCAATGGCATACCCCATGCGTCCCAAGCCAATAATGCCTAATTTCACAGCTTCACCTTTACTTTACAAATTTAATTTTTTAGTTTTATGTTATGTTTTTGCTCAAAAAGTCTTGCTTCTTGGGGGCCATTGGAATATCTTTGATAAAAATATAATGGGAAGTTTTTGGCATAAAGTTTATCTGTGACTTTCCAGAGACATTCTATTTCATCAAATCGCACTGAAATAGACTTCTCACCATTAATAGTCTCATAGATTATAACTTCATAAGATTCTGGAGAAATCTCTTTAAATAAGCAACTGTGGCAAAATTCCATTTGCACAGGAACAACATCCATAAACGTTCCCGGCTTTTTTGCATTTAAGCTAACATAAAACGTCCCTCTTGGATAAATCCCGATGGTTAAATAGTTCGACTCCATAGGGCAGCCCTTGAGCAAAAGACAATCTGTTTTTTTAAACTTAATCTGTATTTCTGTTTTTTTTGCGCCTAAGCATTTTCCTGTTTTTAAATAAAACGGCACCCCCGCCCATCGCGGGTTATTTACATGTAACAACAAAGATGCATAAGTTTCTGTTTGAGAGTTAGGGTCTATGTGTGGCTCCTTTTTATAATCTTCATATTGTCCTAATATGCCATCTACAACTTCTACATCTTTAAGCACTGCTGCACGGACATCTCGTATATCATCTCCCGTTAACATACTGGGCGGCTCCATGGCAACCAAAGATAACAACTCCAACATATGATTTTGCACTACGTCTCGTACCGCACCATATTTATCATAATATTTCCCTCGCCCTTCTATACAAAGCTTCTCTTCCAATAATATATGTATCTGGTCTATGTATTTATTACTCCAGAGTGGTTCAAAAACACAGTTGGCAAATCGCACCATCGCAATATTGCTCACTACTTCTTTGGTAAGATAATGATCTACCCGATAAATTTGGTCTTCTTCAAAAGAGTTTGCTATGCATTTATTTATCTCATTGGCAGATACAAAATCTCTGCCAAACGGCTTTTCGTAAATTATTCTATGCCAAATAGTATCAGTGCTTGCTGTTCTTTTAACTAATCCAGAAGCAGCGCAGTTTTTAGTTATTATGCAAAAAAAGTCTGGCATGCTAGCAAGATAAAACAATCTATTGCCTGGCAAGTTATGTTTTTGTTCTAACTCTGTAAGATAAGAATTAAGCAACTCAAAGTCTTGCAAAGAGTTAAAATCAAGTTTTTGATAATAAGAGTTTTTTAAAATTTTATCCCAAATTTGCTGATCAAACTTTTCTATAAACTGCTTTGAGTTTTCTAAAACTTCTGCCATAGAACTATTTTCTATAGCAGCACCTACAAAAACAAAATTATCTATTTTTTTGTTTGCAATAATTGAAAACAAAGCTGGGATCAATTTGCGCTTGGCAAGATCTCCCGTAACACCTAAAATAACTATTGCGCAACTATTTATATTATTTTTATTATTAACTTTATTATTCACAAAACACTCCAAAAATATTTAACTTTTTTTACCTAAGAAGCCAGAATTTTTCTTGTCTCTTTTTTATACAACTCAACTTGAGGCTGATCAAATGGATTTACGTTAAGCAAATACCCCAGATACATAATTTCTAACATCTTCCATTGTAATAGCTGCCCCATGGTGTACTCGTTAACTAGCGGCAAATGCGCAGAGACAAACGGGCGATTGTCATTTTTATACGCCGCTTTTACCCCACCAACAATAGAGTTCATAATAAACGATAGAGACTTACCCTGAATGTTTTTAACTAGTGCATCAAATGCTTTTATGTTGGGCAAAACAATTTCTTTGTTTGGCTTTGCGGTCACAAACGTCGTAAACTTATCTTGCGGGCCACCCAAATAGAGCTGCGCTACTGAGTGCAGATCAATAGTTCCAACAGAAACCGTTGGCGTCACCCCCACTTCTACTTTTTCTTTGTTTTTATTAAACTTTTTCCCAATACTTTCACCTACTAACTGCCGATACCATTGGCCAAAATTTCTTAAATATTTTGCAAACACAAATGTGTCATGTATATTTGCCCCCTTTTTATAGTGATAAAAAGTAACTGCAGCACTTAATACTGCCGGGTTATTCTCAAGATTTTCATCCAAACAATCTTTTATAATAGCTTGCGCGCCCGTTAATAACTTTTCTATGTTAACGCCCAAAAAACCCAAAGGAAATAACCCCACGGCAGTAAACACCGAAAATCTTCCCCCAACTTTTTTGGGAACTTCCAAACACACTATATTATGTTCATGGGCATAATTCCATAGTGCAGACCCACCATCTGTTGTAGCGACAACATACTCTTGATAATTATTTTTATATTTTTTTAATAAATTAAGAAAAATTTCGAAATTTGCTATCGTCTCTGTAGTCGTCCCAGACTTTGTTATCACATTAACTAAAATATTTAAGCCATGTTGCAGTTCAGCTTCAACAGCAGAAATTATATCCACTAAGTAATCAGAATCTACAGTATCTGCAAAATAAATTTTTGGGGCATTTTTTAATTCTGTTTCCCCATTAAGCTCATTATAAAAATCGCCATGCAACGCTTTGTGTATTGCTATCGTGCCTAAATTAGAACCTCCAATGCCAATAACAATAATCGTTGCTATATTTAAACTTTTCTTTTGATTAATTATATTTTTTATAGTACTTATAAGATTTGTGTCACTGGGAGCATATACACTTGCATAATCTGTTTTGTAACCAAGCTGCAAAGCTGATGTTATATTTTTAACTTCGGGAACACACTTTTCTTTTATTGTTTTAAAATCTGATGGCTCTATACAGGCACCAACAGGATCAAAATCAAAAACAACATTACTCACTACTACCCTTTAAAACTCTCTAAATTACCCTTTAAACAGCACCCTCAAAAAAAAAGGGACTAAAAGTTTTGCTTCTAGTCCCAAGTAATACTATATTTTTTGTAAAAAATTAAGATTTAATTTAACTCATATCAAAAAGTTCTACTTCAAATATCAAATCTGCATTAGGCGGAATAACACCCCCTGCGCCTCTTTGACCATAAGCCAATTCTGCAGGGATATACAAAAAGCGTTTCTCGCCTTTTTTCATAGACAAAACACCTTCATCCCAGCCTTTAATCACTTGTCCAACGCCAATAATAAACGAGAATTTTTGTCCTCTATCTACAGAACTGTCAAACTTTTTCCCTGGCTGCCCATTTTCGTTCAACCAACCAGTATAATGTACAACTACAGTTTGACCAGCTTTTGGTGTATCACCAGCTCCTTCTTGAATCACTTCCCACTCTAATCCTGTTTCTGACTTTTGCTTTGCACTTTCTGCCATTTCATTCCCTTTATCAGTTTTATCTACTTTATGTCCACAGGACGCACTCCCACAGCCACAACTAGATTTATTATGAGCCGTATGATGAGCCGTATGCTCTGCTGCTTTCTTTTCTGAAACAAACTTGTCTTTGTGGCTACAGCACGAACATCCACAACCACAGCCTGAAAGTGTGGCTATCAACATCCCCAACATACAACTTACCGCTATTCCCGCCACATACCTAACACTCTTTTTGGCCATATTCGCATTCCCTCAATAATAATTGCACCAACAATATACACACCGTATACACCATACAAACAATACATAAACAATAACATATACAAAAAATACAAATTTGTCTGCAAAAGATTTCATATGTAAAATCACAGGCCCAAGACACCCCCGAGCCATTACATATTGAAATATGCATCACTTTTTTTGCAAACTATTTGACAAAGACAAATAAGTCTATATAATTAACATATAATATAAGTTAATTAAATTAGATTAAATAATATACTTATGGAGGTATTTTTTATGGAAAACAAAAAACAGTTTTCACTATTCACACTATTCACAGTAGGGCTAGCGCTTAATCTTTTGGTTTCTACGCTCCCTATTTCAGCAATGAACCCTGAAACAGCAGACAAATCTTCTATCAAAGTACCAACAATAGAAGAAATAGCTCAAAACAAAGTTAATCCAGAGCCAGTTCCAGTTAATATGAATCAGAAAAAACAACCAGAACCACAAGCCCTACCTAAAAAAGATCCTAAAAAGAAGAAAGATTCACTTTTTTCTGGATGGTGGTCAAAACGTAGTAAAAAACAAAAAATAGGTCTTGGAATCGGTGCTGCATTGGGTAGCGGACTAGGTTTATATGGTGCATTCAAAACTGTACCTAAAATATTACCTGCAATATCCAAAAATATATATTCAGTAATAAAGCTCGTAACTACAATTGGTGGGTTATTTTTAACATATGGAGCCATAAAAAATACATTCGATCCAAAAGATGAAGATACTCCATGGCTCGAAGAAATAAAAAACGACTGTCATAAAGCCGCAGGAGTTGTCATGACTTTACTTGACATGACTAAAAACTTTATTACCGATAAAGTAGGTAAAATATTCGGCAAAAAGTAATTTTATATAACTAATTTTATATAATATAAGCATATTTATAGGGGCTCGTATAAATAATACGGGCCCTCTTTTGTGCCTAAAAACACCATTAATAAGGGCTTTTAACACAAAACAGCGCCTATACTATACTTTTCATAAACTCTCACAATTAGAAGATAATAATAATAATACAAATATTAAAACAAATATTAAAAAATAGTGGATGCATAACTGTTACGCATCCACTATTTTATTTGAAATAAAAAACTAAACAATGCCTGCATAGAAACAAAAATAGAGCAGCTTTTATTTTCGCGTTAATATCTCAACAAAGCCACGCTTATATCTAATAGAAATTATTAAAAAAAATTATTCTACCTTTTGACAAAATACACTCTTTAATGCATTATTGAGTTAGTGTTATATATTTTTTAAAACTATCCTTAAGGTAAGGAGTTATTATTATGAAACTCAGAAAGACAATAAAAGCTTTAAGCTTATTTCTTTCAATATCTCTACTGACTTCCAGTCCACTGTATGCAGTAAAACTTGGCTGGGGCAAGAAAAAACAACCCGCAAAAACTGCTCTATTTCTAAGTAGCATTAAAAATGCTTTTCTTAGAATGATAGGCAAAGCACCAAAAGAACCTACTAAAATTGAAAAAGTTAAAAAACTAATTGCCAAAGATACACCTAAAAAAGTCAAAAAATTATTTGACAAGATTCCAGGTAGCAACAAAATAAAATTGTCTGTTGCTGGTATAGGACTACCTCTTATGCTTGCAATCATTTTTTTAAGAAAAAAAATCAAAGAAACAGCAAAATCTACTTATGAAAAATTACGTACATCACAAGCTGCTGAAACACTTGGAAATGGGGCAAAAAAGGTAGGCGAAAAAATCAAAGGTGTAGCAAAATCTGTTTCTACGACATTGCGCATACCGCAAGCCACTGAAAAAATAAAAAATGGTGCAAAAGAAGTTGGTTCTTTTTTGACAGAACAATTTGGACGGCTAAAAACTAAAACTGCTCAGGAAGATGCTCCAGTAGAAGATCAAGAAGCTCCAGTAGAAGATCAAGAAGCTCCAGTAGAAGAT
>Ga0180433_10005492_pt1 | contig 17078 bp, 21 predicted proteins | sample SS_ome_8_FD_132980 | JGI IMG/M metagenome (GOLD analysis project Ga0180433, IMG submission 132980) | Hypersaline lake sediment archaeal communities from the Salton Sea, California, USA - SS_1_D_1 metaG | ecosystem: Environmental > Aquatic > Non-marine Saline and Alkaline > Hypersaline >... | reverse complement strand
GTCTTCGTCCACTTGCGTCGCGAACCTGGATCAGTACGGAGAATTAACTTCTACCCGAGAGTCCAGCTAGCGACGCACCACGTGGGTAGGTCGGGTGACCCGCTAGGCCTCATAAGCCTAGTTTCCAGGTTCAACTCCTGGACCCACGTCTTTGGGCCGAAAGCGACCGGAAGGTTATCGAATTGTAAATCCGACTCCACCCTTCCAACTGCACAACCTTGCCCAATTATTTTTGTGGTCCCGTCGTCTAAAGGCTAAGGACACCGTTAAACGCGGTCTCCAACACCTTGCCCATCTGGGCCGACAGGAAGATCGTTATCGCCTATCAAGCCGGTAATGCGAGGTTCGACTCCTCGCCGGGACCGCTACGCGTTGTAGGCTAAGTAAGCCGCCAGTTGTATCTCGGTTGCTGCCCACTTGCCCGCCGAGGGCCGTAGGTAATCGTTATCGAATGGAGCTGGTGTATGTTGGTATCGAATCCAACCGACGCGACTTGGGGCCGAACGCCGACCGAGGGTTACCGTATAGGACAGTACCCCCCTCAGCAGGCATAACCTTGCCCCACAATATATATCGGAGGTGGTTATGGCAACGCTTGCGACTGCCACCAACTTGCCTTTTAGGCCGATAGGTTGTCGCTTATCGTCTTGAAAACGTATGGCCTCGGTTCGATTCCGAGCACCTCCGACTTCGGGCCGAAGCACCGTGGGTTACCGATAACTCCAAATTGTTTACGCATCCCACAATGCAAACCCTTGCCCGTACTATGAACCGGTAGCTCAACTGGCAGAGCACGAAAAACACGGTCTTCAACCACTTGCCACATAGGCCGATAGAACGATCGTTATCGACTTATAATCGCGTGGTTCCAGGTTCGAGTCCTGGCCGGTTCACTTTTTGGCGTCCACCACTGGATGTGGAGGTAAACGCGTTTGCCTGCAACTTGCCATCCAGGCCGATTGGAAAACGTTATCGTCTTCGAAACGACCGCGGTGGGTTCGATTCCCACTGGACGCCCTTGGGGCCGAAGTAGTAGAGTTATCGCAAGAATGTAACCCTATACTCTGCTACACACCTTGCCCCACCTTCTTCGTTGGGCCGATTGTTGAATGTTCTCGCCGACCAAACCCTGGCGAGTAGCTCAATTGGTAGAGCACCGGCCTCTCACAGCCGGAGGTTACGGGTTCGAGTCCCGTCTCAACGCGTTCAGCGTTACTTGCCCAACTTTTCTACATTGGGCCATCAGGTAAGCATGAGGGGTGCATCCTCCGGTATGCACGACACAATGTCAGTCGGACCTCTATGGTCACGCAACCCATTCGCCTCTACCTGATGGCCCTTTGCTTTTTCTCAGGGAGGCAGCAGCCTCAATTCTCCGTTTCGTAACGCCTAACCATGGGAGGCACAAACCATGACAGGCATCGTTAGATGGATCACCGTCAGCCTCATCGGCGTGCTGGCGGGGAGCGTACTGTCGCTCTCCTACGTCGAACCCTTTTCTATGCGGATTGCACTGATGTGCATTCCGTCGGCTATGCTGCTGACCGGTGCGTTGGTTGTCGCGTTCGTCGTGAAACCACACCCGGTTCCCTTCACGCAGCGTAACCACACGCGGGGCGCCAAAACCATGCAGATTGCGATCTTCTCGTCCGACGAAGTGGGCGACGAAGAAAAGCAACTCTGGGAAGGCCACGTCAACAAGTTCGAGGACTACATGAGCCAGGTCCTCAGAGCTGGCGTCAAGCTCGACGCCAACAACAATCTTGTTCCCGACGAAGTCCCGTCGATAGGTTCCCTGCTTACGATAATCGAGGAGCACAAACGTGACGCCTCGCTGTGGAAGCAGGAAGCCTCGGATGCCAAGCGGCTTCTCGACGAGGCCCGCAACGTATCCACAAAGCAGTTCGTCGACTCGCTCCACCATGAAGTCGACGCGGCCAGTGGACTTCTTCTACAGTTCACGGCCGAAGCTCAAGCGCTGATCGCGCATGTACAGGCTGCCCAGTCGCAGCCTACGAATACCCCGCCGCAGAAGCAGAAGCCGACGCGGAAGCCGTGCTGGAATTGCACGGCCAGTAAGGATGCGCTAGCTCCATACGAAGAGCACGAGTACCAACTTGCGTCCGGCAAGACGGAAAAACTCTGGCTCTGTTCGCGATGTAGGCCCAAGTACGAGAAATTCCTCGTGCAGCAGCCTGCCCAAGGAAGTCAAGGAAAGAAGAAGCAAGCTACAGCTGCTACCTAAGCCGCGGATCATTGGTCGGGCAGGGTATTTTACCCGGACATTTCAGTCCCTCGATCAATATTCGCGTGTAAAGGGGAAGAATAGGGTTGACCGTACGGTCGCCCTTTCTTTAGCTGTCCAAAATTGCTATCATGGCTAGGAAAGCTGCCCACGCTGGGCACAAATCCTAGGAGAGATAGCGATGCTGATTTTGAATGAACGAGAGACCGGTACCGTCAAAGGCGTAGGCCACGACAAGCTCAAAATCGTCATTGATGGCGACACCTTTGAGGAAGTACAGGGTATCCAGGCCCGAGAGAAGGCCCGAGAGGTCGCCGCCAGCCGTGGTTACGGCTCGGGCGGCATGACAGACCAACCCATCGTCGGCCCGATCGGCGTAGACGGGCAGATGCTGGAGAACGAAGACGCGATCAACCCGAACGCGGAAGTGACCGGGTACCGTGTCGAATTCCTGTTTGCAAACAAAGCATGAAGACATTCCCGTTGAGGAGGGTGCTGGGTACGAATCGGTTCTTGAACGGCAAGCTACCGATCGTACACGTCATCCTCAATGCGTTGCGTGGCGACGATGACCGCCTAGTCGAGCTGAACGACGACATGGAGGTACAAGCGTCGCACGCTGTTGTGTTATGGATCTTGTCACACATCGTTCCTCGCGGGGTTATCTCGCAGGACACGATGGTTGCCCTGATCACCACGTTCCCGAAGACGTTCGTCAACATGGGCACCTGGTGTGCCAATGCACTGGAGCGAGGTGAGGATGTGAAGCCGATGATCATCGGCATATCCGATCGACGGCTGGTTCAGCTGCCGATGACAGGGCAGTGGTACGATACAATGCGGTGCGTACCCGTCAAGTACGAACCGAAGACGTTTGAAGGCATCACTTACAACGTCGCCCGCCCAGCGGAGCTGGAGTGGGCTCGCATCCATATGGAGCAACAAAATGAGCCTAGCCGCCAGGGTCAAGGAAGTCCTGCTGGACCAGGAAACACCAGCCAGCGTGCTGTTGATAGTATCGGCCGACCTATTGGGTCCGGAGATGCTGCAATGGGACCCGATGACAATCAGGCTGGAACTCAAGGAGAGACTCGGCCAGGAGCCGGGCCTCAAAACTATCAATCGCCTTATGACAGCGATTGAACTGGTCACGCGGGATGGTTTCTACAGGGATCTACCGGACTTCATCCGGATGTGTAATGCCCTGTTCAATGGAACCGTCAACCTGGAATCATGGGATCCCGCGGACGCCGCGGAGATCGCATGGGGTATCACGGAGGCCCTTCTCATCTGGCCGCCGGATCCCGACGATGAAGAACCGTTCTCGAAAGAGATCGTGGCTTACATCGGTGAGGCTCTGAGAGACGAAGGTATTCTAGTCCCACCAGACGTCCTCCGTCTGGGCATCATAGACACATCCGAATGGGACAGGGTGCAAGGGGAGTGGTCTGACGACCCGTCGATGTTCAACGCGATCCATGACAAGGAACGCGAGAAGACGGACGAGATCAACCTCCTCATCAAGCAACGCCTGACACGCGTGCTGCAACTGCTCGATTCTCTGCCGCTGGATAACGGCGACGCCAAAGACGCAGTTAAAACTATGTTCAGTGCACTTCGCGCGAAAGAGGGCGAAGGCGACAAACTGAAACCGATCTAATACCTCGGCCGCAACAGGCGGCAGAAGAGGGCGAAGGCCCTGTAGCGAACTAAGATAAAGAAGAATTGGTCTCGTAGGAGAAGACCAGTGCCTAGTTTCGCACAGTCCTTCATGGACAAAATTGATGCAGGAAGTTCGGTTCTTTGGGTATATCTGGCTGGTGATGAGGGTCGCGCCGAGCGGCAACTCAAAGCCATAGCGCAAGCATACACAAAGGAGTCCGATACGGACCTGCGTTGGCATTCGTGGAACTGCGTCAAAGGCGCATCTTGGGATCCCAAATGTCTCGATCCGTTGCAAGCAATGAACGACGTCATCGAGAAGGTACCCGGGAGTGCTTTGGTACTGATGAAAGATCTACATCAGTATCTCAACGGCCAGGGCCCGAAAAACGTGGCGTTGCGGCGGATGCTCTCCGAGCTCTGCATCGCAAACGCCCTGAGCAATGACAAGATCACACGACCGATCGTGATCCTCGCAAATACTCCGACGCCCCACGAGGACATCGCTGAGTATTGCGACGTGATCGACTTCGAACTGCCGAAGTACGACGAGATGGAGGCCGACGTTGTCGACTTCATCATCGGCTCGGTGGACAAGGGTAACAAGGGAACGAAGACGAAAGTCGATCCCGACCTGAAAGAGAAGGTCGTCCGCTCGCTGCTCGGTACTACATCCGAGGAAGCTCAGCGGATCTTTGCGTACGCCGTCGCCACCTGTGGAGGGGTCACAGAGGAGGTGATGGATGTCATCGCTCAGGAGAAAGCGAAGGTGATCCGGAAGATCGAAGGTCTCCGGTACATCCCGCACTCCAGGATCCCAGATGCCGCGGTGATCGGCGGCTTCAAGTACTTCATGAACTGGCTTCGCAAGCGTGCTCGGGCTTACACCCGCCACGCCAAGTCAGTCGGACTCGAGCTGCCTCGCGGCTCGGTCCTGATCGGTCCTGCCGGTACCGGCAAGACTCTCGTCGCAAAATGTGCAGCCAAGATGCTCGGACTCGACCTCATCCTGATGGATATCGGATCGATGTTCGACAAGTACGTCGGCGGATCGGAAGCGAAGATCCGCAACGCACTGCAGATGGTTGCGGCTATGCCCAATGCACTGTTGATGGTCGACGAGATCGACAAGGCGTTTGGAGGAGCTCACGAAGGTCAGGCTGCCGACTCCGGCGTCGCCTCTCGTGTTCTATCGTATTTCTTGAACTGGCTCAGCGAAAGAGACATGAGCAGCGATACCGAGAACCGCACGTTCGTCATGGTGACCATGAACCGAACACAGGGTGTCCCGGAAGAGCTGTTGCGTGCCGGCCGGTTCGATCGCGTTTGGTCGACGGATCTCCCTGACCGCGATGAGCGGCTCGAGATCCTGCAGATCCACCTCAGTAAGCGGGGCCTGGATCCTGAGACTTACGGCAAGGAGCTGGACGTCGTGGTGAAAGCCACCGACGAGTACACCGGCGCCGAGCTCGAGGAGATTGTCATCTCTGCCAGAAACGACGCATACGACGCAAGAATGTCGGTGTGGGAAGACAAAGGCAAGAAGGGCAACGCTCCCGGTGCAGCCGACGTTGCACCGAACACCGAAGAACTCCTGTCTGCGGCCCAAGAGATTACTCCTGTTTCACAGTTGAATCGCGAAGGCGTCGCCGAGATCCGCAAGTTCTGTCAGGACAACACGTATCCTGTCAATGGCGAGCGGGTCCAAGACACCGGACGTACTCGTAAGTCGCGGAAGGTCTCCACCAAGAGGACTTCCGTAGCCGGATCTGATCCCTCAGCAAACTAGGAGTGTCATGAGTCACACTACCAAGCGAAAGTCCGCCATGAAGAATTTGGATGCGCTCAAGGCGGCATGTGAGCGCAACCAGGATGCAACGTATGTAGGCGCGGGCTCGCAGCGGTACGGTAACCGCTGCAAAGACCCGCACGAAGTCCAGCTCAAGGGCTGGAGTAACAAAGTCACGGTAGACGTCGAAACCGGCGAATGCTACTACGACAACTACGGAGGCCGATGGGGAAAGAACGAAGTCCTCGACGGTCTGCAACAGGACTACGCGGTTGCCGCGGCTTCGGCGCAGGCACAAGCGGAAGGCCATCAAGTAGAGGAACTCAAGCTCGACGACGGGTCCATCAAACTCGTCATCCCGCTCGGTGGTGACTACGAAACCGCCGACGGTGGTGGCGGGTCTGCAGGCGATTGGGGCGTCTGAAAATAGTTCTCAAGAACAAAATTGGAGGAACCATGCCAACTTCAGTAGGACCTCGCATCGAGATTCTCGTATCGCCGAAAGGCGAAACCACAACGCAAGTCTTCGGAGTGGAAGGCGGTAACTGTCACGCGTTGACAGCACCGTACGAAGCTCTCTTCGGAGACGTACTTTCGACGTCGGATACCATGGAAGCCTATGAGGATCCGCACGAAATCGAAATCAAGACCGAACAAGGCGACGGCTCCTAGAACGGGTCCGTCTTGTGAATAGGGACGAGCGGCTGGTGCTCTGCACTGGCCGCCGTCCCTTACTTTTGGAAAGGGATGCTATGGAAATCAGAATTAACCGTATACGGCTCATCGTGACACTCGTGGTGATCTACGTGATCCTCAGCTACCCGTTCAATTGGTATGCCATGAAAAACGAGTGGAGCATATACAACAACAATCCGAGTGTGGAACGCGACTGTTCGCACGGCGGCAAAGGCGCCTGCCATATCTGCCGCGGTCCGCTGCTGCTATTCTCGCCCTTAACGCTGCCTGGCGTATGGATATCTTTCGCTGTATCTGCCACGGACCCGCATTACCTGGAGAAAAAGAATGGCCAAGGAAATAACGATCAAGATTAGCTGGAGCAGGGTCATCGCACTCCTGTTCATCTGTTACGTCATCGCCAGCTATCCCTTCCACTACTACATGATGTGCGAGGGCGACGGGATGTACGACAACGAGCCGACGAAGGAGTGGGAGTGCAACTGCTTCAATCCGCACGACAAGGTCGGGCCGTGTGCCACACATCGTACCACGGCTCTCATCTTTTCGCCGATCATTCTGCCGATCAACGGCATCTATCTGCTAGCAGAACAAACGTATCCAATGGAGGGCTATCATGCCAACGAAACCTCCGAAACCGAAGAAGACCGTAGAGATCATCGTCGATCCGAGTGGCATCGTACGACATCTGGTCGATCCGCTCTCCGAGAGCATCTGCGAGAGCGTTGGGCCGAAGATTTCAACCGCGCGATCGAGCCACGTGGAGACGTGGATGGATCTGACGGATGCGGCGAAGCAGGAGATCACCAAGAACCCGCGGTATAAACCGTCGGTGAACGGCGCGCTGCTGTACCGCTGCAACGCCGATGGTATCCCCGTTTTCGAGATCACGCATCTCTTTTGGGCCGATATGCAACCCGTAGGCGGCCCCGTACTCGGACCGTATAAACAGCACGACACTGCGATCGCGGCCGAGGTAGAGTGGTTACATCAACATAACCTTCCCGACAGGAAGTAATGCCCACTACCACTGACCTCGAAGGAGGTCAACTACTATCCCAACTGAATCGCCATGTCTTCATGGTGATGCTACACGTCTCGTGGCCCAAGATGACCTACCAGATCGCAGACGCGATCGTGGAGATCGACAAGGGCGGCGACAAGACGGAAGTCGAAGAGCAATTCCGCACACATCCACAGTGGCAGCTGATGCCAGAGCACTGGCGTAAGCGGCTCGTCAACCTGGAAGGCCGGGCACGGACACTCTTGTCCTCGTCCTCCATCCAGTTCGCAACGCGTGGCGTCTCGGTCCTTCCAGTGACCAGGGCAACCGACGTGTTCAGTGGACTACGGATGCTCCGAGAGGAAATGCTCAGCTATCGAGACGATTTCGTCAAGGAGTACGACACCATCTTGGCTAGTCTCCGCGTCGAACTCGGCAAAGAGCTGTATGAAGAGGCGGCCCGGAAGCTACCGAGCAGCGAGAACGTTCGCGACAAGTTCGGTCTCGTCTGGGCCATCATGCCGACCGGCGGCCGCGCTGAGATCACAGAAGAGCAGTTCCTCACTCTCGAGGGCGCTGTCGATCCTGACAGCCGTGCGTATGAGATCCTACAGCAACTGCGTGCGTCGCAGAATGCCAATACGGTCACCGACGACGAGGCAGAAGACCTCATCCGCGAGGCACGTGACCAGATGGCAAGGTTCACCCAGGACATGTTGAACGACATGGCACGTGAGCCACGCCAGATGCTCATGGACGCCTCCGATAACTTGATGGAAGCACTTAGGGATCCTTCCCGCACCATCCGCAACGGCACGATCGAACAGGTCCGGCGTGCCTTCGAGATGGTGGAGGGCTTCAGCTTTCTGGCATCCCCGCAGTTGTTGGAGCAGATTAACCGGTGCCGCGAGGGCCTCGGTAATGTGACTCCACAGATGCTCAACTCCGACGCTGAAATCGGTGCCCGTCTGGCAGCCGGTCTCCAGGGCGTAAGAGAAGAGGCAGCTGATGCTCAGGCCTCGACGGAGGCCGTGCGTCGATTCCGCGGCGTCAAGATCCGGAAACGGAAGAAAGAGGCCGCAACAACGTAGACGTCTAGGGTAGCATCCCACAGACGCGGCAGGCCCGGGTGCGTTACCCGGGCCTGCCCTCTGTATTACAAAGGACAGACATGACCGAAGACGAACTAAATGACCGCGTCGAAGAGGCGCACGGACCCACGATCAAGTTTGAGCTGTTCCGTCCTGGCGATGGTGGCGAAGGGTTGTGGGGTAAAATCGAGACCAAAGAGGACGCCGAGTTGTACGAAAAGGACACCGGCGCCCACGAGATTACGGTCCTCTGTATGAACCAGGCCCTCATTGGAGGACCAACATGGGGCATGCGATTCACAGTCACGACCCGCGGCACCCGCCGCCCAGTCATCCACATCGATAAGTTCATCGAGCAGTGCAAAGCGCAGTTCGCTGACTACCCGAAAGTCCAATATGGCGAAGAAGAAAACCCCGCAGAGGGTTGACAAACATATGGTGGAGTACACGTTCAAGGACGGTGTTATGCGTAACCCAAACACCGGACGACGGTACTACCCAAAAAAAGTGAAGGCGTCGACGTCCAGCAACGGGATCAGTACATACCATACCACCCTCTGGACTAACGATGTCATCACCTGCGACTGTCGCGGCTGGGCTATCCGGAAGAAGAATCCGGATGGCACACCGAAGATGCGTACCTGCAAGCATTGCGATGCTTCGCGTGAGTGCGGCTGTACTGACATGCAAGACGTTGATACATTCCGCGCCGCAGCGCAAGCACCCGTACGTGGGACACAAATCGACCTCAGCGTACGGCAACCGCGCCGCGTAAAGATCCGTAAGAGGGTCCGAGACTAGCCTCTCCTTCTGTTGTGCTTGAATCCGTTTTGGATTTCAACCAACAGGAGGACAATATGTCACTGCTCCAAGCTGGGAACCAGAAACTTGGTTCCGTCGCGAACTGGTCGATCTGTGCCGGGACAACCTGTCCTGGGCAGACCGAACTCTGTGCCCGCCACTGCTACTGCAAAAAGGGTAATTTCCGCCGCCCGAATGTGAAGTCCTCACATATGGACAACACGCTCGAGTCCGCGAAGATTGCTCTTGGCTGCTGCACGGACATGATCCAAGAGATCAAGCGCAAGAAGGTAGAGGTAGTCAGAATCCACGTGTCCGGTGACTTCTTCAGTGCACCGTACATCCGTGGGTGGATCAAGATCGCCAATGAATGCCCGGACACCACGTTCTATGCGTTCACGCGGTCCTGGAGAAAGACCCGCATGATGAAAGCTCTCACCGAGCTGGCGGATCTTCCTAACGTACATCTGTGGTGGTCGGTCGACGCCGAGACCCACGAGCTGGATGGTGCCCCTCCCAAGTTGAAGGGCGTCCGCGTAGCTTACATGCAGGTCACCGACGACGAGAAGGTGCCTGCCTACGTCGACCTGGTCCTCCGCGTCAAACGAGATACACTGGTCAAGTTTGCCAGCAATCGGCTGGTATGCCTGGCCGAAAACGGGATGGAGTACGAACGGAAGATGACATGCAGTCGATGCAAGATCTGCTTCCGGAAGATCAAAGTCCCAAGAAAGAAGAGGAGTAAATGCCTCTCATCCCAACCACGCTAACGTGGCATGATGGTCCGTACGGTGACGAGGTCGAGCGTGCCAAGTCATATCAGGACCACCCTAACTTTCCGTGGTGCTTCGGCCTCGAGAGCGTGCGTGTTGTGTGTCCCCCTCTCAAGGAGAAGATCACACCCGCACCGTTCAACTCGCGTCTGGCTCTGTGTGATGCCCACATAGGCCGCTTCAACATGGGCGCCGGCCTGATGGTGCTGACACTGACGGAGGGCGAATTTGGGCAGGCTCGCGACGATTTTCTTGGGCGTTGGCATGGTCGTCCCATCCAAACCGTATACCGGTGGGGATGGGGTGGCGGTGTCTCGCACACCAAATGGAAAGAGTCGTCAGAGTATCGGGACATCTCCAAGGACTTGGTGCTGCACATGCGTTCTGTCCATCCTGGTTTTACCGGGTCGTCCGCGCCGTGTCCTGAGACATACCGGCGGATCATCGCCGAATCGGTACCTCCAAACGTCTCGGAGGACTATTCGTGGCTGAGTGTCGATGACGTGTTGCAGATACGCCGATCCTGTACTGCTTACAGGACAGGCATGTGGGAGAAACTGCGTGCCTGGCTGATGCGTCGACAGCTGTCCGATGAGGTACGTCTCGCAATGGGTGGCCGCCCTGGTCGCCTGCGTGTAAACAAACCACTCGAACCCGATCGCGAAGCCCGTGGCATCAAGATCCGGAGGAAAGAGAATGACTAAAGCTATTGTTGTCTTGGTGTGCCTGCTCCTGCTGATCGCATGGTTCGTTGCCTATTTCGTGATCTGCCTGTGCTTCGGCGCCAAGATGCGTGCGCATCGAACCGGCCTCGTCTACGACAAGTGGGAAGAACGCATGAAGACTACCACTCGCGTGTACGACATTGGCCTGTTTTTGATATTGTCCGGCGCCATTCTGTGGGGCCTGTTTGTACCGTAGGCAGCTATGTGATGCTGTCTGCATAGTAAAGGAGTTTTCAATGTTTGAATCTACGTTCAAGAAGCTGGAAGACGTCGTCGTTGACCCGTCTACCAAGAAACCGAAGCGAGTGCTGTACGACCCGCTCACCGGCGAGGTGGCCGTCGTCGACTCACGTAAGAAGTACGAGGACTACTGCAAGGCAGCTGTCCAGTTCTTCCGTGGTCATGTGCTGGACGAGAAATTGTTCATCGCATACGTGAGCCGCACGCCCGAAGGTCGCATCGTACTCCGCCAGAATGCCAAGGCGTATGGCCAGCCCTGCGGGGTCGCCATCGCGTTCATGCATCCGGAGATGCGTAACGGCGATACACAGAATCCGCTGTGCGTCGGCGCTTCCTTCTGCTACCCACGCGACCGCTGGAACAGACACATCGGGCTGTGGCGGGCCATCCGCGCCCACAGCTGGGTGAAGAGTGACATCGTCACGTCCATGGTCGATGCGGAACTGCCGAAGGCTGTGTTCAAGAACCTGCTCAGCCGAGAGTTGGACACCAACCTGCTGGATCCGCCATGGGACATCCTGGTGGCACAGCATCGTTGTTGTCCGCACCCCATTCCGGCCATGTATAACGGCAAAGTCTGCCCGACATGCGACAAGCCGTTGTGGCGGTACACCTTTCCGCCGAGCACCAGGAGAGCGGTTCTCCTGACCATCCGTTCGGCAGGCAAGTACATGAACAACAAGGAGAAAGCTGCCGATGAGAAGGCCGCATCTTCAGAGCCCAGTGGCGACACTGGATGACGACATCGACCTGAGGGACGATGACTTCGAGGACTACGATGACGAAGAGGACTTCGACGACGACGACTTCGACGATGACTTCGACGATGACTTCGACGACGACGACGACTACGACGACGACTACGACGACGAGGAGGACCTTGAATGATCCCCCTCGACATCGTCGTCGCGTTTCTGGTCGCAATCGTGTGGCTTGTCAGTCTCAGTTGCGTTTGTTCGCGTGCGGCTGACGATTAGCGTACGCGATCCCAGAGACTGCCAGGTGCTGGCTTGTGCTGCTGTGCAAGCCGTACCTGGTCCGCAGCTGTGATCGATTGTCCGACCGAGGCAGACTTGATCGCGAACGGTGTGATGCCGGCAGACTGAGCAACCTCATCGAACATTTCCATGTCGCCTCTCGGCAATGTGGGAACAATGCTCGCAAGCTTTTGCATGTCCACCCATGCACCTGTCGGTGCCACTTCGTCCGTGAACTCCTCGCCCAGTGCGTCGGCGAGATCCCGCACGGGCAGCCGTTGAAGGTCTGCCTTCTTGTAGTAGTTCCCCGTCAAGGCACTACCAATCATCTCGTCCTCCAGTGTCGCCGCGGCCTTTTCAGTCACGCTGAAGAGGATTTCCTCGGGACGCTGAATGATGTCATCATACCGACGATGAAGACCGTGCTCTCGATCGAACTGGTCGACGAGCTCAGCGATCTTGGTCATCGCATGAAAGTGGTGGACTGCGTTCGGGTCGCTCTCACAGATCTCAGCGAGCTTCTCCAGCTCTTGCTGCAGTTCGTTGGGATTGTGGGTGTGACCTAGGCTTCGAATCCGGGTGCGGATCATCGCTGCTGCATCCTTACCCGAACACGAGCCGAGTCCAGCCATCTTCACCAGCATGTCATAATGCTGGACGAGGTTGACGCCGAACTCAGCTCCCTTCTCCAAGAGCTTGTCGGCGATCTTCCGTTTGTCAGCAAGCGGAAGGTCGTCGCGGTTCTTTGCCAACCAATCGGCAGCGGCCTTGACTTCGCCAGGATTGCGGACGGGATAGTGCCGCTCCTTTGTGCCATCGGTGGAGTCGAAGACAATAGCGAAGTCAGAATCTGGCAGGTCATACGCCGAGTAGTTCTTCGCCTCGGCCACTTTCTCCGCCATATGCTTCACATGGTCCGTGACTCCATGGAAGTCGGCGAAGTTCGTAAGTCTCTTCTCGATGGCACTTGCCAAATGTTTGTTGAGCTCGGCCTTCTTTTCATGGAAGAAGATCGAAGAGACTACGGTGGCGGCCTTCGTGTGGCACGGAAAGAGTCGCCGAGTCACGTCGGCGAACTGATGAGGTGCGAGGTCGTCCCCGCACACGTCCAGCTGGCTCGCGCTCTTCACAAATTCGGGCAACGGATAGACAGAGGCCAGGCGGTGGAGCTCTTGGCCATTGAGATCCGTGGTCTGATCCAATACATTAGACATGGTAGGAATTCCTGTCACATTTTTGGTTCAACTATGAAACGTCGAGAATCTCTCAACGTCCATGTGGGTTGGCAGCAGGTGCTAGCATTGCTAGGGACGGTGCCGGTACCTGCCCCGTTCCCTATGGCGATACGCTGCCCCTTCTGCCGAAACAACCGGTTGAGTATCTACAATGATACCAAATTCGGTGGCTTCTGGCACCATTGTCCTGACTGTCACGTCTCTGGTGACATGATAGAACTGATGGCTCGGTACTGGAAGTGCAATATCGCCGAGGCAGTACACCGGCTGCGGCAGTGCGGCGTCAAGTTTCCTCCCGACGCAGTCAACGCCTCCGATATCGAATACTACGAGAACTGCTACGTAGAAGAGCAGCGGCGGCTCAGCAAGCTCCAGGAGGATGCCCGTCACGGGGCGCACTCCGGTGAGGTCAACATTTCTGGCAAGCTGTCGCAGGCTGGTATTCGAGACGACGTGCTGCAAGAGTACTGGCCTCGCCGCATGGGCCGGTTCTTCGGCGCGACGTCCGCTCTCCGGGCGGTCCAGGCGTTTCACCCAAAGGTGGAGAAGCTCTCGGACAACCGCGGTGACAGCAGGATCTTCGAGGCCAACTGGAAGAACGTCATCGTCGTCCCGTTCCACGATATGCCCGGACGCGTGGGCGGCATACTGTTCATCGGCCGCAAAGCGCAGGCGGGAAAGGATTATCGGTTCAAGATCATCGATCGAGAAGCCGAGGGCAGAACGCCTCCGTCGGCCGAAGTCGGCGTATGTATGGCCGAAGTGATGTATGACGCCACGGCCCACGCAGATGTGCTTGGCAACGACATATTCGTGGTCAACGACCCTGTGCTGGCACTCAAGCTGCAGTCCCGCCACATGCGGGACTCCAATCTGCCACTGCCCGTGGTCGGCACGTACTCCGCGAAGATCAAGCGACACATGGGGTCTAACCGGACGCGTCGTGACTGGCACCTGGTCGCGTACGAAATCTGGAAGACTGCCAGCAAACGATACATATTCTGGGACACCGCGGTCACCGCATCGCTGTTCAACATGGCAGCACGATGCGACGGACGTATTGCTGTCTTCAAAGGGCTGGCGGCTATCCGTCGAAAGTCTCCGCTGCAATGGCTGCAGAAGATACAGCAGCAGGCGGTCCACTGGACCACGATGCTCGACGAGCAGCTCAATGTGCTGCCAGAGGACTCCATCGGCATGCTGCTCCGCGAGCTGGACATCCCGGGCAGCATCATGCAGGAGTTCAAGAACAGCTGCAGCAACACAGCCCGCGAGGTCCTCGACCGTCACCGCTCCGACAATACCGACCTCCATGACGTCACGATCAACGGCAAGCGGCTCTACGAGATCGCCGGCGGGTGGAGCATCGCCAAGACCGACGAGCAGATCACCGACTGCATCCTGCGGGTCGAAAAGATCATCTGCCAGGAGGATGACGACGAGGCCGACCCGTACTACGTCGGCCGGATCATCCACGGCGAGGATCAGATCCATTTCGCCGAGCCGCTGAGCAAAATCGAGAATACCGGCCCGTGGCTGCGCAAAAAAGTGCTATCACAGCTAGGACATGCACCAATAATTCGGAAGTCCTGGTGGCCGCACCTGCTTGATGTCGCCAGGGCATTCCACAAACCCGAGGTTGTGCTGGAAGATGGTAGATTTGGGTGGAAGCCACGCGAGTCCACCTTCGCCCTGCCAAATTTCAGCGTACCCATTGGAGGGGGTATAAACGACGAGAAGGCGAATGTGGTCGACGACCACGCGCCAGGACTCGAGATTATGCCGCCAGAGGTGCCTCCGCCGGACATCAGCCTGCTGATGAAGGATACCCCGCCGAACCGCATGTTCTGGGCCACAGCGGCCTGTGTCTGTGCAAACGTCCTGGCGCCAGCGGTAGGCCAGCCGATCGCTGGAACCGGCGTTATCGGCCACGGTGCCCTGCTGAACGTGAAGCCGGCGGCACAGGCCCTAGGATGCCGCAGATTCGAGGTCCGCGGCGATTACGGCAAGAACCACATCTTCTTCGCCGACCGAATCAACGCGATCATCGAACGCCACAAGTGGCCGGTGATCTGCGACAGCACAAAGGTGCTAAAACGCGTGCTAGACGAGTGGTTGGGCGGAAATTACGTCCACAACGCGTTCCTGCACATGAGCGACCAACAAGCCGACATCTGGGCGGTGATCGACGACTGGAGGTTCATTCGCGAAGAGACTCCGGTCGAGGGCAGTCCAGCCGTCCAGATGTACGGCCGCTACGTTCTGTCGTTGTGGTTGGAACGCATCTGCAGCCAGAAACTCGAGCCCGATTCGGAAGACGACGTCTACGTCTATCGGGTGCTCGACGACCTGGCCGAAATGATGGAGCCGTATGGAAATCCGGACTTCATCCGCGACTGTCGATCACACCTGGACGACGTTACAGGTATCGACGAGTCGGCGTTTCGCTTCGCGCTGTATATTTACAGATTGCTCGAGGACGGTTATCTTACCTTTGCGCACGAGGGCCATGAAGGCAACGAGAAAAGCAAGTATTCGAACATAATCCGAATCGACAACGACGAACTTCCGCCCGGAATTTTTGTCCCTCGTGATGCTATCACTCGCAGCTTACTTCGCCACGGAATCAGTGTTCCCGACCCGGGAAGGATCACGCAGGCGTTGCAAGCTGCCGGTGCACTCGATCGGGAGATCGTGTATGATGGGCTTATTGGGTGGTTCATAGTGGAATCGTGGTGGAGCCGACAAATCAATCGTTGCCGTGTTCGTCATCAACACCGACTCAAGGTGATAGGAGGTGACTAATGAACGCGAGTAAGATGAAACGGCTGTGCAAAGAGGCATACGAGGATCTCGAATGCCTGGAGGCATTGCTGCCGTATCTGAAAGACGATCGAGCGATGCCCTTCATTACCAAGAGCCGCTCTGATATCCGAGAGCTAATCCTCATCGCCAAGTACGAAACGGCGAAGAACGTCACCGTAGAGCAGACTTCACATATTCACCGGATCCTAGCTAAGATCCGTCAGCTCATGCGTGATGTTCCCGATAGTGTAAAACGAGAATTAGAAGAAGACTAAGCCCTTGTAGAGCAGTCCGGAGTGCTCGCCACCCTGTCACGGTGGAGGTCGCGGGTTCAAATCCCGCTAAGGGCGCTGTCGCTTGAGATACCCTCATTAAGCCGAGCGGCCGGGCCCGGTTGAAAAAAAACCTGGGTTGAGGGTACAGCGTTGCTGCTGTATGGTCCTCGGATTGTACGTCCGATAAGACCACCGGCAACGCCCGTTGATCCGAAATCGGTGGAATTGTCTTGATCGAGCTTTGCCGGGAGCCCTGCGGGCGTCGAACCCTGCGGGAGAAACCGCTTGGAAGTGATATCGCCAAAAAACTGCTCCTAGGATCAACATTTTTGCTGCAGCATCGTTTGTGTGTTTACATCAGCCGCACTCAAACTTGGTACCAACGGACTACGATAGATTGGAATGTCCGACCATCCGGCGGTCCCGAAGGAGGTGGCCGCCCCATGGCTGATGTGGGGTCATAGCTCAGCTGGGAGAGCGTCGGCTTTGCAAGCCGAATGTCGTGGGTTCGAGTCCCTCTGGCTCCACTTGCGGTGAGGACAGTTAAAGCTACTTATGCCTCGGCGGCGTGTGCTAAGGGAAAGCCCGCAAGGGTGCAGCATTAGTCGTAGCGCCGCAGCCGCACAATCTAAAGGCGTAGTGAGTGGTGGTGGTCGGTGAAAATCCGTCACTGTTGGTAGGACAGAGACAGGTGATAAACCGGAAGTGATCTTGAGTGACCTCACGCCCTTGGCCTCTGTTGTTCCGATCGCAGGCACCGG
>Ga0180433_10005491_pt1 | contig 17088 bp, 15 predicted proteins | sample SS_ome_8_FD_132980 | JGI IMG/M metagenome (GOLD analysis project Ga0180433, IMG submission 132980) | Hypersaline lake sediment archaeal communities from the Salton Sea, California, USA - SS_1_D_1 metaG | ecosystem: Environmental > Aquatic > Non-marine Saline and Alkaline > Hypersaline >... | reverse complement strand
TGCATTTAGAATACCTGTAATGATTATTGCAACCAATGCATTCAACACGATTGACCCAATATCTTCTTCTCCTATTTGTAACGCAATCATTGTTATAGCAACTAGATCACCTAAAACTCCTACTCCAAAGAGGAGATTAAGAATATTCATGCCTTTTTCTGCTTTTTGTTGGTTTTCTTCGTTCTTTTTTAGATATAATTCTTGCATTGAATCGTAAATGATAGTAAATTTTTCATTTACGCGAGAAACAATGCTTTGCAAACCAAATTCGTTAATCAAATGCTCCAATACGCTTGTATAATGCTGTCTTCTATTATAATCCAATTCATTATATATTGTGCTTAATTTAGTTTGGATTAAACCTCGTAAAAGTCTTAAATTTTTTATCTTTCCCTCAATAGTTTCTAAATTCATGAAAACATCCGAATTTGATTTTAAAAACACGTGATCAAGAGATTCATTGATAGATCTTAAGGCAAATAAAACTGCTCTAATCTTTGGAGTTGGATCTAATACCCATATCTTCATGTAAGACTCAAAAAATCGCCTATAATTATCCTCAGCCATATAAATGAAACCTGAATTGCGTCGAATGAAATGTAACTCTGAAGTACGATTAGATAAATTGTTTTCAATGCGTCTATCATAAAGAGTTTCAGAATAATCTGGCCATTGGCCAGAATATACCTCAGTCCAATATGAGATCACTTTTTTATATTTTTCAATATTATCAGGCGTCCAGCTAACTTCAATTGGTTTTGTTTTATTTGAGGTAACAAACACATATATAGGACTCTCAGTATCAAAATAGATGCCTTTATTTTCGTCTCTTTTTCCAAAATCCTTTATAGAATTTAAAACAATATATGGGATTTGTTGAATTAACATTGGGCGAATATTTTCTTTTTTCTTAGGATCGTCCTTGTAGTATTCAACATCGAACTTGAAAAAACCTAATGTGTCATAATCCCGCTCGCGATTCTCGTCTTTATAGGGAAAGTTCGTCATATAAGGGACCCATTGGCAAGATAAAGAGATATTTTTTGCCAATTCTAAGATATCGTCTGCTAATTCCTTCCTATATATGTCTTTTTCTGTTAAACTGTTCAATTTATTTCTAATAAGATTCTCGATTTCAACGCTCTTTTTTACTCCGTTTACGGCAATGTTCTTTTTATCATTAATACTATTAGTCTTTAAAAACGCACTCATTGTCCAAAATTCTTGGCAATACACAAATTCTAAATTATCTGACAAAATCTTTCATCTCAAGATTAAATTTTTTCAATTAAAATATAATAATAGAGAAAAATTATAAAAAGTTAAGTCTTTATTAGACTCAAATAAGCATTTGGTTTCTATTTTGACGAATATCAAGTATACAAATAAATTAGTACAAAAGTATTCAAAACTCACGAGAAGCATCAACGAGGAATATATTAACATCCATCCTATTCAAAGAGGTGGAATTCTCACAGCTGAAGCATATAAAGCGTTAATTGCTTATGGAGATGGATATAGCTTATGTGATAACTGTCTGAAAGGGAGAATTGATAAAATTGAAAATCCTCCTGTCGTGGAATTTCTTGAAGACGTGGCAAGTTATTATAATATAGATAAAATGATGTTGACAGGTGCTGCGAGAGAAGCAAAAAGAATAGCAATGGGAACAATGGTTAAAAAATTTCCTGATCGAAAAACAGTCATAATTGATAGCAACGCCCATTACACTACATATTTAGCCATTGAAGTAAATAATTTAAAAGTTAGAGAAGTTCCTAATTCTGGTGAACCTGAATTTAAAATCGAGCCTGCAGATTATGACAAATTAATCACTCAGGTTAAAGAAGAAGGCGAATCTCCCTTATTAGTGCTTTTAACTCATGTAGATTATAAATACGGAAATTATAATGATCCTAAACTAATTGGTGATATTTGTAAAAAGCATGATGTTCCTTTTCTTCTTAATGCAGCATATACGGGAGGTGTTTTGCCGATAGATTGCAAAGATTTTAATGCCGACTTTATAACTTGTAGTGGTCATAAATCAATGGCATCTTCTGGTCCTATAGGTCTTTTAGGATTTAAAGAAGAATATACTGATGATGTAATAGTATTTTCAAAAATTCAAGGAAATATTACTTCTAAATCATTTCCAAACAAGATTTGTACAGTAATGGGATGTCCCCCCGTATATGGAGCACCACTAATGACCTTGATGGCGAGTTTTCCGGAAGTAGTGAAAAGAACGCAAGAAAAAAACGCAGAAGAGGAATCGAAAAAAATTAATCATGTCGTTGACATTATAACTAAGATAGAAGGCATCCAACTATTGGGAAAATATCCTAAAGTTCACCCTTTAACTTCCATTAAGACGGAAATATTTGCTGAAATCGCTAAAACTCATCCTAGAAAAGGATTTTTTGTCAGAGACGAGTTTAAAAAAAAAGGAATTATTGGAATGTTGCCAGGAATCTCAAAAGATATGAAATTTAGCACTTATGGCCTTACTTGGCCTCAAGTAAAGCAGTTATCCAACGCTTTTGTTGATATTGCAAAAAAATATACATAAATTATGAATTTTTTTTTGAAGGTTTTTATATGGTCTTGATGATTTTTTACCCTCTTTTTTAACATATCAAAAATTTTTTTAGCAAAATGTTATATTTACAGTTTTTTTTGGTATAAATTTATAAACTTGAAAATATATATATTATCATAAATAAGATTTTGTGATAACAAAAATCAACTTGGGATAAAAAGATTTCAAAGATGCTTTCAAAAGATGGAAAAAGCATTGGTGTGGAACCAATGGAAGATGTTCAGTGGGGAACTCACTCGTGTTATTTTTACCAGACTAAAAAAGATTTACTCGCACTTTTAATACCCTATTTCAAATTAGGCTTACGAAATAATGATTATTGCCTATGGATTGTTTCTAGTGATCTCCATAAGGAAGAGGTTGTGGAAGCAATGAAATCTAATATGAATGATTTTGAAGATTACTTGAATAAAGGTCAGATTGAGATTATTCCACATACGGATTGGTATCTTAAAAATGGTAAATTTAATCCTGGAAATGTATCTAGAAGTTACATGAAAATCCATAAGTCTGCATTAAAAAAAGGCTACCAAAGCATAAGATGTTCAGGTGATTTACGTTGGTTAAAAAGAAAGGATTTAGAAAATTATATCAAATATGAAATGAGATTTCATGATTCAATTGGGAATTTTAAACTAGTGGCATTATGCACATATCCAATAAACAAGTTTAAAAAAGCTGAAATCATAAATATTTCGAAAGCTCATAGGTATGTTATTTTCAAGAAAAATGGTGGTTATGAAATTATCGAAAGTTCTGAACAAAAACAATTAGAAGACGAAATACAAAAAATCTCGTTACTATCAAGTGGAGTTGCTCATGATTTCAATAACCTTCTAACAATTATAAAGGGAAATGCGGATATGGCATTATTATTAATGAAGGAAGATAAAAAAAATCCAATATACGAACACCTCCTTGAAATACAAGAATCGATAAAAAGTGCAAAACCTTTAATTCAACAACTATATAATATCTCCCGCAAACAATCTGAAGAAGCTCAAATCGTTAAAAATATTAAAGTCAATAGAGTTATTATTAAATTATTAGAGATGTTGGTCTTATTCTTTCAAAAAAATGAAGACGTTCAATATGAAACAGAATTATCTTTGGATCCAGAATTATGGATAATAAAGGGAGATTCTGTAAAAATTGAACAATCCATTTTAAATTTGATTATGAACGCAAAAGACGCAATGCCTCAAGGTGGAAGGATAATGATAACAACGAGTAATGTAAAAGATCCTGAGAAGCGAAAGGGAGATTATATATGCATTTCAATCATGGATACTGGAGTGGGTATGGAACATGACATTATAGAACATATCTTTGATCCTTTCTTCACAACTAAAGGCCCTAAGGGAACGGGGCTTGGTTTATCATTAGTTAAACAAACAACGGAAGAGTTTAAAGGCTGGGTGGAAGTTTCTAGTGAAAAAAATAAAGGAACAACCTTTAAGATTTTTCTTCCTGCTCTACTTCAAGAGTAATTCTATAATAAAAGATAATTTAAAACTCGTTATTTTTAATAAACAGAGTATTTAATTTCTTGAGAAACTTATATTGATATAATTCAATTTTTAATCTTCACTCTTAACGATGACCATCAAGCAGATACAAGAAGAAATTCTCAAGTTAAAGAAGCAGAATGATGTAACGATTATTGCTCACTATTATCAACCTATTGAAATTCAACAAGTAGCTGATCATTTGGGAGATTCACTTGGATTGTCTCGAACGGCAAAAGAAAAGGCAAATACTGAGTATATCCTATTCGCAGGTGTAACTTTCATGGCAGAAACCGCTTCAATATTGAATCAAGATAAACATGTTCTAATACCTCATCCCGAAGCGTGTTGTCCAATGGCAGCGTTTCTAACTCCAGAACAAGTTAAGCAGTTTAAACAGGAAAATCCAGGATTACCTGCTGTAGTATATGTAAACAGCACGGCAGCAGTGAAAGCTGAATCAGACGTGTGTTGTACATCGTCAAATGCAGTTAATGTTGTCCAAAGAATTTCAAAAGAATTTAATTCTGAAGCCGTTTTGTTCGGTCCGGACGCAAATTTGGCAGATTATGCTGAACGTAAATCAAAAATAAAAACTGTTAAAATGCCCGAAAAGGGTCATTGCATAGTACACTCTCAAATCACTGAAGACGACGTGGTAAATGCCAAAGAAAATTATCCAAATGCAATCGTGATGGTTCATCCCGAATGTATCAGAGAAGTTCGAGAGATTGTGGACTTTGTGGGATCAACCGCCCAAATGTATAATTATGTAAAAGAAAGCCTTGAAGATATTAATGAATTCGTGATTGGCACGGAAGTTGGGCTTATGGAACGAATGTGCGAGGATTTCCCTTCAAAAAGATTCGCACTCTTGAGCGATAAATTAGTGTGCTATGATATGAAAAAAAATACCATAGAATTAATGAAACACGTGTTAGAAAATTTAGATGATAAAATATTTGAAGTAAGAGTTCCTGAGTATATCGCTAAAAGAGCATTACAACCAATAAATAAAATGCTTGAGTATTCTTAAAACTGACAACAGGATAAGCTCATTTAAAAAAATGAAGTAATTCTTGTCTGATATCTATCGTCAAGCCATTTTTTAAAGCTATTTGTAAGTCTTCCAGAGTTTATCGCATTTTTTGAAGTTTTTCTCTCGAAAGATTCAATATGATCATAATTAAAATTGAATTTATTCATCAATGACCTCATTTTAAAGAGCCATTTTACAAAATGCTTGTATAACTTGTTATTAAAAATAGCCCTGCTCCTATGGGTGCTCTCGTAGTATCTTATATCATCAAGAGTATAGTTTGAATAAGATCGATAATTTTCACCCATCCAAAAGAAATGTGAAACCTCTTCAGAAAAATTTTGGATTTTGCATCCTTTTAATATTAGAGTTTTTAGAGAGGGAAGCTGGTTTATTGATATTGGGATTTCTGAAATACCAATGTTTCCTGACAGATCAAGATATTCTAAAGTATTTAGGTGAGAAAGACCTTTTATTTCTATAATTGAATTATTCCGAATGGATAAAAACCTTATATTGCTAAGATTTTTTAAATTAGAAATTTGCGTGATACGATTGTTATCTAATTTTAAAATCTTGAGGCTTGTAAATTTCTCGAGGCCCTCAATCTCCGAAATATGATTAAAATTTAAATTTAATTCTTCTATTTGACTATTATATTTTTCTAAATTCTTGATATTACTAATTTTATGAACATTTTTCCGGCTTAGATTTAAAACTCTACCAATTATTATTGCAATTGCTCCTTTATCATATTGTACATATTCAAAATTTATTCCCTTGAAATTATTGATAATATAATTAAGAAATTTATCCATGGGAAAACTTCTATTTGATCTATATTTGTTATATATAAATTCAGCAAGGTGCTGCCGTGAATCTTCAGAAATTTTGGAAAAGATTTTTGGTAGGATCAAATACTTATGTTTAATTCGAAAAACTCTTAAAAATCTATTGATTAAATTATTAGCTTGCTTTTTAAAATCAGGATTATTTAGATTTGATATTAATGGCTGTAGTTGTTGAGCAATTTCATCAATAATAGGAGCATCTAATTCATCTAATATACTTTCAAAATCCTCGTCACTTAAGTAATTAAGGTATCCGCTATGCGCTAAATATCTCATCACCGTGGGATGTCCGCTCGCATACCTCATAGCGATTTCCTCTTTAAATCTCTTTTTGGCTAGTGGGTCTCCTACATCAGTCAAGCTCTTTAATAAAGGAAAAGCTAAATTTCGATGTAATATGCGAGTGTCGTAGTCGTTTTCATACCAGGCTTGAATATTTGAACAATGCCCCCAAAATTCCGTTTCAGCGGGAATTGTAACTCTACGACGCTCTAAAGAACGATCTAATTTTTCCGCGGCTTCGTCAATTGACCTAATTTCGTCATATTCTTCAATCCTATTTACAGGAATGTTCATTAATAAGTACATGCACTGTCTAAAAGGTCGATTATTAACATAAATAATTGTTCTTCCATGTTCTAATTTAAGTTTAATATATTTATTTATGACATGTTCTTTGATCTTAGGATATGCGTGATGAATAGATAAAAAAAGCAGAAGAAAAGCTAAACCTATTGATATAAAGTGAACTAAAGCCATTATTATCTTCCGGTAAAAGAGTGGTAAATTAAATATATTAGAAAAATCAATTAATATTGCGTCTAAAATATGTTTTTCAATAGATATTAAAAGTCCTTGAATTTCAAATGGAAGAATAAAAAGAAAAAATAATGGAAGAAATTATAAACTACTGTCGTAGATTAAATCGCTTCCACATGAAGGGCATTTTAACAAGGGAAGCTGTTCAGTATTGCATTTTAAATCAATCATTGGCATGATATAATCGTCTGAACAGTCCATACATACTGATTTCGAGCATGCTTCATTTGAACACCGATATATTTCTGCCTTGAACCCACAGATCGAACACTTCCCTACTTGCGGCAAATAACAAGACACGGAAATTTTCATTTTCTTATGTAACAATAATTCAAGTGAGTTAATAATAATTTGCTAGAAAAATTATTGATTATGTTAATTCTTTATCTATTTCAGAATCTAAAAATTTTTTTACTTCTTTTTTGAGAATAAAGGATGATTTTTGGTTGTAATTGAATAAATAAAACCTATAATTTTCTGGAACTCCACGATTAATTTGTTTCCGAGATGGGCTTGAACCTAAGGGGTTATTAATTCCAATAATATCGTTATCTATTGAATTCACGGCAACCCAATGAGATCCAAAATTCAAAGCAATGCAGGGAATGATCCCATTAGTTTCACTTTGCAAGTGCTTTTTCATGAGATCAAGCTTTTGTTTAAATTCAGAGTTATTGGGAAAAAAATCCTTAGCCGTAAAATACAAAGCACGCGTTGGATCGTAAATTTCTTGCTCTTGCGGAAAATAATTCCCCCCAAATAGATTAAATAATATTTTAAGGTCTGCATCTTCCCTCATTGTGTAGAGACTTTTCTTAAAAATTCGCCTTGTAACAACATTAGTGTTGGAAAAATTCTTGTCCTTGAGCTTGAAATGTACAATTGGCATGTAATAATCAACGATATCTGGAATTTTTTCTCTCAAAAACTTATTAAGGAGATTGTCACCCAAGGATTTCAGAAGTATGTAATCTATGACAATAGACCACTTGAACTCTTTTCGAGTTTGTTTACTGAGAAAGCTAATTTTCTCGTAAGTACCGTTGAGAAATTCTTTGAATTGCGTGTTTTTCTCTGGATTTATAAGCATCAGGAAGGTAGAGATTCCGCAACAATTACTAAGTTGTGCGTACATTGGAAGCTGATATTTTCCAGACATGATGCTAATTACAAAAAGAAGACATGGTTATTTAAACATTTTGAGTTAGAAAATTGTATTTGAGTTAGAAAAAGAAGTCAACCAAATCGTACGTGTCTATTAATTGTTCTACTGTGAGATTTGCATATGATTTTAATGCTTCTAGCGTTTTATTTTGAAGAAATGCTTGGTCCTTCCAGAAGAGAGTAAAGATAATACCAAGGTATTTCCCATAAATTAAGGAACCGCCCTCAAACTCGTGATTCCCTTCGTTATCAATGATTCCAAACGTGCTTTGGTCCTTATTTTCCGATAAAAAATCAATCAAGTTCTTATAAAAGCTTGAACTCATAAATGCTTTATCTTTTTCGTCAGCAACTTTATGCTCGAAACCGTTTTCTCCATGCACACCTTTTCTTTCTACTTTTAAATGGTAAAATTTCAGAAGATTTTCCAGTTCACTTATGCTATTACGAGCATTTTCAAATAATTGAGAGTCCACTGAAACTTTTTTTTCGATTTCATCAATGTCGTCAATGTTGTCAATCTTTTGAGACCCTCTATGCGCCCCATTTGAGTCTATGAAAGCAACGAAGGGAGGACAGTTCTGGCTTTTTGGATGATTTTTAACTAATAGAGAAGATAAACCAGTTATGTTTCTACGATTTTTTATTGATTTCATGAAGCTTGTTTTACAATAGGGGCATATCATAATAGCTGTTGTACCTTTTTTTAAAGCAGGCATGTTTGCGCGTGTTAATCGTTGAATTTGAGTTTTAGATCTTGATATATTCTTTATTATTCTTGATATATTTTCACTCTCTAATAAATTTGCATATTACAATACAATGAGATCCGAATCGCTCGAACAAGAATAATAATTTTAAAATGCGATTTTGTTTTTATTAAAACGATTATTTGACTTGATTAGAAAAGGAATTTTCTTTTTTTCATCTTCGGAACCTCAGAATCTTCTTTTGAGATGAGATCTTCTTCTAGCTCTTTTACTATATTAGTCAATTCATTAGTGGTTGCTGTTATTTCTTCCAATGATGCGGTTTGCTCTTCTGCAGCAGCACTAATCCCTTCCATGGCGAGGGAGATCTCCTTACTTGCTAACGCTGCTTTCTCGATCTTATTAGTAATGATATCAACAATAGTACCAGTTTTTTCAACTGAACTTGTAGATTCTTCAGCTAACTTTTGAACTTTTTCAGCTACAACAGCGAATCCTCTCCCTTGCTCACCAGCTCTTCCTGCTTCAATACTCGCATTTAAAGCAAGTAGGTTTGTTTGTTCAGCTATACTTGTCACTATTTTTGTTATTTTTTTAATATCCCCTGCCATCTCATCAATTTCTCCTAAAGTGGCTTCTTGCTCGCGAGCCTTCAATGTTATTTCCATGGTTGTGGCAGATACCTCCTCTGATGACGCGTTGACTTCACTTGCACTAGATGCTAATTCTGTAGTCATGTTCGCAACATTTAACGATGTTTCAGAAGATCGTTCAATGCTTCTTTTTAGGATATTAGTTTGTTTCTCTACCGTTTCAAGTTGTTCAACGATAATATTTGCAACCTTGAAAACGATGAAAAATACAAGTGGGACTGCTGAACCATATATGATTAGTGAACTAAAAAAGTTATGTCCCAAAACCCGGAGATTAAAGGTTGTAAAATATACCATCGCCGTGACCAGTATCATCACATATACTACTACTTTAAAGGCAAGCGATCCCACTTCTCGTCCTAATTTTAAATAAATGATACCACTTACAAGTACAGCCGCCATAGCTATTAAAACTAAATCTATTAAAATTGAATAATCAATCAAGAGTATTTCCATAATCTTTTCACTTTGTTATTAATCTATAATTTGTTCTTAATATATATAGTAGAGAAATTAATATTATTTAATCCTTTGTTGAAATGAATCTTGATAAGTATGTTCTCCTAATCAGAACGGCTATTTTTTACATTTTCGGAAAAAAAAGTTAACTAATTAACCTTTCTTTAGCTTCTTCTTCAGTAGCAAAAGCTTTTGCTCCGATATTTGTTATTCTATTTAACGAATTCAATAATATTTTTCAAAATATTGTATGACAGAAAGGACATTCATCCCATGTTGACCTAATCCATTTATTGCATTTTTGACATTGGACTGGTTTTTCTACGATCATCTCTTTATATTTTATACTCTTCTCATTTGCTTCATCAATTCTTTTTAAAATTTCATCAGGATCAAATCCTTTCTTACAGCGAGGACATATATTTGTGAGATCCTGTTTTTCAATTGATTTCCCACAGTTTGGACAGAATCCTTTAACTTTATCACTTACATCATCGTATGTAATTTCAGCGGGTTCTTCTATTGAAACAAGATTTAAGTCTTCGTAGCGTTCAGAACCATCAATAATATTAAATAATGACTTAACAAATCTTTTATCCGATTGTATACCTTTAGTCATTGATTGAATCACTCCCTTTAATTCGAATTCAGATAATTTTTTCGATTCATCAACTACTAAATCCATTAAAAAAAGCTTTGGAAATCCCATTTCTAATGCATTTTTCAAGAAGATCTTTTTTATTAGCATTTCAAAAGGTTCCATTATACCAAATACTTTTTTCTCATCGTCAGAAACTTCCTCCATTGAATCCCATAAAGGTTTCATTTTTTCTTCAATATCTTTATCGTTAAGATCCCAAATTAGTTTCATGTCTTTTAATTTTCCTGCTATTTCCTTTGCCATTAAATCTATATTATGAATCTCGGCATACTTTTCAGAAGTTTTTTTTAACTCGTATCTATCTTCAAATTCCTTATTGAAATGGATGATGATTTCTGTAAGTTTATCCCTAACTAAACGTAAAGTAGTGATGCCCACTATATCCTCCTCATGGAAAAAAAAGATATCTTCTTCATTTTTATTTCCATAGGTGCGAGTAAACATAAAAAATCCTAAATTATTAGACATGATTTGATCTACATGATAATCAAGACGGATTTTCTTGATATTATAATGCTCGCAAAAAGGTTCTTTTCTAAGCTTGTATATAGGCGTTATCACCAAATTATAAAAAATATATATTAGCGTAATGAATAAATCTCTGTTTTGTTCAATATTAAAAAAGTTCTGACCTAATTTAGAGGCAAGACTGACAATTTGTAATGTTATCATCTCGTCCACACCAATACTTTTGTAAAATTCAAGCATTTCAGATAATTTTGAGATACTTTCATCAAAATTTCTATAATAAATCTCGTTAATATTCGGTTTTTCATGTAATCGTTCGATTCCTTTTTCAAGAATGCAATATTTTTGCTTTCCTCCAACAAGCCTTTTTTCAATGTTACCATGCCTTTCGTGTATTTTTAAATATTTAGAGACCGTTGATCTGGATAAACCAGAATATTCAATTAGTTTTTCGAATTGTTGCGGTCCTAAATTTCTGAGTAAATATATAAAGCGCATTTCATTATATTTCATTGATTTAGCAGTATCAATTATCTTTTCTTTCAACTTTTTTGAAACGATTGGTATTGACATATAATTAATATAGTTATTCAATAATTTATACTTTTTCCTCATACTTATACTAATTCACTATTTCTAAATATGAATTGAATAAAAAGTATATAACATTCAATAACAATGCAAAATACCATTTTAAAAGCGGGAAATATCAAAATAAAAGAGTAACAATTCAATTAAAGAACAAAAACAAATTCGTAAATATCTTCTATCAAATATAATCTCTATACATCAAAAAAAATAAGTAATGTTCCTTCAAAATCATGACAATAGAAAACCCAAATTTATTAGAAAGAATTCAATACATTGAAAAGAAGTTAGAAAGCATTGAAATTCGTCTCTCATCTATAGAAAGCATATTGAAAAGATCTCCCGCCCCTCCTGGTCCTCCACCATTCCCAGAGAGGAGACCTCCAGGACCTCCATTCAAGCCAGAGCCATTTCGCTTCTAAAAAACCTGCTTTGTGAAGTAAAATCATTATTATAAAACGAAAAAAGTGTATTAAACTTCAGTATATTTCTTTATACGCTAATACTTAATAACGAATTTAACCAATATTAATCTATAAACCATCTAAAAAAATTTAGAAGTGATTATACAACATGACTCAATATAGATTTAGGTTGACGGGAGTCCCTCCTGATCAAGCAATCAAGTTAATTGAAGTGGATCCAAACCACTCCATAGCTGAAATTAAGAAGGAAGTGCAAAAGCAATACAAGCTCAATCCAATCTTAGCCATCCAGTTTATTTTTAAAGGCAAGGTTTTACCTGACACGCTCAAGTTTGCCAAGATTGGAATCCATCCTAAGAAGGATGTTATCACCGTCATGGCAACGCAGGCTGGCGGTTGCTAAATAAAATTATATTTTTTTTTAATTTTTACTATTTTCTTTATTTTTTTCTATAACCAAATTTATATTGCAGTACTCAATATATCTTTCATAAATATATTTCACGTTAAAAGAAGGGTGCAAAAAAGATGGCAGAAAAATATAATAATCCGATGCAAGTAAAATTGACGAGAGAAAAGGAGATCTTTAAATGTGAATTTGGAGACCAAAAGATTAAGGAATGTATTGACCTCAAGCTAAATTCTTCAGAATTAATCAATAGAAATGTTATTAAGTGTCTTGATACGATGTTAAGCACTTGTATAGGAAAAAAAGATGTTGGATTAAAATTTTTAACTTCTGAGGTTGAAATTTCTCTGTTAAAGGATGAGGAGAATAAATTTGAAATAAAAAATATTAATTTAGATTTAATTCCTCTTGTTGAGGCAGAGAATGAACTTAATATAATCTCCCAATGCTTAAATTTCTTCAACTTAAGCTGTTTATCGAAAGATTCGGTAAAATTTAGTATCTCATATTCAGATCCTAAAGATTCTCTAAAAAAGTACAAGCAGGAATTAATTGAATTAAAAGAACAACTGGAGAGGATTTTAGGAAGAGAAATAAAGGTTTAAAAGATTTTAATATTTTCTTTCTTTTTTTCTTCTCTTTCTTTTCGCTCTTTTAGCACTTAAGCTCTGACCTTTTGTCGAATTTGTGCTTGTTCGTCTAAAAAATTCGGATTTGCCATGTTTAGCTTCATGTTTTCAATCATGATTTCAGCAATTTCTTTTGCAGTTTGAGCTTTCTTTGGTTGTTCATCTTATTTTTTACTCATTGTGTACGCTTGTAATTTTTTTATATATAATGTAGTTTATTTCAATTATTATTTTTTTTGAGTTTTATTAGAATATTGTATTTCATCCCAATATATAATAATCATGCTTGGATTAATTAAATAACATAGGCACATGTAGAGGCTTTTAAGTTGGAAGAAAAAGAAGCATATCCATTCATTGAAGGCAAAACTATTAACTTTGTTGTTACTAACCCAGACAACACAAATTTATATGCCAAATGGATAAATGATCCAGAGGTTCGAATATACTCACGGAATGAGATGCCACTTACAATTGAGGAAGTGAAAAAGAGATATTTTGGATCCCAAGAAAAGGAAAATACTTGGAGAGAGACGATTGCTTTTGAACTATATCATAAAAAGGATGAGAAGATTATTGGAGTTATTGGACTTAGTCATATCAAATGGATTACGGGATGGGCAAATGCTTTTCTATTGATTGGAGAGGTAAGTTATTGGAATAAAAATATTGCATCCGAAGCGACGAAAATGCTTTTAAAATATGGATTTGATGAATTAAATCTACATAAAATTAGTGCTGGGATTGCTGTTAATAATGAAGCTTCATGGCGGGTAGCTGAAAAAACCGAATTTACTTTCGAAGGAATTGTAAAGCACGATTTTTATGTTGATGGAAAGTACCTCGATACAAAAATGTATTATTATTTAAAAGAAGATTGGATAAAAAAAAAGAGAGATTAATATAGTGATATAAGATGGATGAAAAAATAACTCCAATTTTTATTGAAAGTAAAGATGTATCGATATTGCCTATTAACATGGAGCATTTAAACTTGTACAAGAAATGGGAAAATGACCCAAATGTACGCTTATACGCTCGAAATGTCGTTCCATTAACTGCTGATGATTTAAAAAAAAGAATGGAACCATCAAAAGAAGATACTAAAAGCATTTTATGGTTTGAGATCTTTTATAAACCAGAGAATAGACCAATTGGTAATTGCGAAATTGGTGATATTAATTGGTGTAATCGTACTGCTATTTTAGGAATATTAATAGGAGAGCCTGGTTTATGGGGAAAAAATATTTGTACTGAAGTGATTCATCTTCTGAACGAGTATGCATTTAATGAATTGAATATGCGGAAATTATCTTACCATGTTTTCTCTCCAAATATTGGTTCTTGGCGCTGTGCTGAGAAAAGCGGGTATGTTCGGGAAGCAGTTCTTAAAGAGGATGTATATATTGATGGGAAATATGAAGATACCTTAATTTATTCGCTCTTCAAAGAGAATTGGTTAAAGAATCGTCATTAATACAATTAATCGTCAGATTATGAGGAGAAATTTCCTTTTCTACGTGCGATTTCTAGAAGTACAAATATTAATAGTCCAATTAAACAAATAAAAATTCCCACAAGAAACGCCATTTGATAAGCAAAGAAATCGATAAATCCAATGTTAATTAATAAATCTATAAGGGGTCCTGATATAAGCGTGCTTGCCAATCCCCATGAAAGAAAAAATGTCATGTTATAATAACTGAATAATTTTCCTCGTTTTTCTTCGGGAATTAAATCTGAAGCGATGACATACGAGGTTGCCATAATAAGTACTTCGCCAGTGCCTATTAAAAAGCTACCAATAAACACAAAAACCAAGTTATAGATAAAAGCAGTGAATATTAATGCCGTGATGCTAAAACTGACTCCAAGCACGAGAGTTTTTGACGGTCCGATTTTCTTACTCAAGATTCCAACAGGTAATCCAATTAAAAGTATAGCCAAAGAGCGAGTATTTACGATAAAACTCAACAATATACTGTCAACATTAAAGCCAGAATCCAAGGATAAAAACTGAGAATAAGGTACTGAAACTGAATTTCTGCCAAAATTAATAAAGATTAGAGAAATCATAAAAATAATGAAAATTAAGCTGTGGTTTTCTGTACTACCCTTTTTTTCTATGTTTGAATCTCCATTATTTTTTTTTAGATCAATTCCACCCTCAGGAGCTAATAACATTGGAATTGCTGAGATAAACATGACAAAAGATGCAATGAAGAATAAAGGACCGTTTCTAAATCCCCATCCATTTTCGTAAAGGAAACCCCCAATTATAATGCCAATAATTCGTCCTAATCCCCCTATGCTAGTTAATTGTCCCATAATTTTATCACGCTCCGAGAATGGATAAATATCGCTAATTAAAGCTGACCATCCAATATTCGACATTGACCAAAATATTTCCACGCAAGAGAGTCCTATAATTATGATATATCCCGCTAAATACAGGTTGGAAAATGTGGAGTGTATAAAGAAAACAGTGAGAGTTCCAACTCCAGCTAAAATTTCACCTGTTATCACCAAAAGTCTACGACGCTGGAATTTATCGCTTATGGGGCCCCATATAAAGGTTTGAAACAACACATTCATGATCATTGGAAGAGTTGCATATAGTGTAGTCTCTGTAACTGACATTACCAAAAATTCTCTTAAATAGATAGACAGAAAGGTATAGAACATTCCACGCCTGAACATCGCAAGCATTTGGAATGACGAAAGACCGACGAAAGTCTTAATTGACGAGTTTTTTTTCTTCACTTATATCATATAGGTAAGTGTTTTCTCTCTTAATTACTTTCAGAATAGGATTCTACCATCAAATTGAGGAAATCAAGATTTCTTTCAACAAGAGATTTATAGGTTTAATCCATATCTAAATAATAATGAACTGTAAATTGACTCATAAAGAAAGGTTTCTTTGCGCTATAAATCACGAAGTGGCAGATAAAGTGCCAACTTACGCGTTTAAATCGGAACGTGGATTTGATATAAAATATAAAGAAGCTCGAATGCCCGGTGTGAAATTCACGCGTAAGAATAGCATCAAATTTTTTCAAGATCAAACAGTATTAGTTGCTTTAGGAATAGACGCTACAACAGAACCGAGTTTAACTAATTTCTTTGACGTGGCCGGATTTGGATGGAAACCAATGAAAAGAGACGATGGATCCATTGTTCAACCTGACGGACGCATTTATAAAAGAGCCTCCGATGGTCGAGATTTCTACGTTGGTGGCGCATGGACGACTTTGGAGGTGAGAGAAGAGCAATTTCCTCCAAGATGCCCCCCAGAAGAAATGTTCTTTAATCGATTTGAGAAATTCTACAATCAAAAGGTCATCGAAGAGGATAAAATTTACGTGTTTCCTATCATTAACGGCCTTCACGAGGGAAATTGGCTAAGTTTGGGTTATGTCCCGTTTGCAAAAGAACTTAGAAAGCCTACAGGTTTATTAGAAAAAACAATTGAAGAACTCTACAAGGTTGATTTTGAAATTTGTAAGAGATTGCTCGAGATCGATCCAGAAATGATCATTGCGTTCACGGACGATATTGCTCAAAAAGGAAGGTTAATGGTATCACCTCAACAATTTCGCAAACTCTATTTACCTCGTTATAAGTCACTTTTTAAAACGATACACAAGCGCGGAGGTAAAACAATGATTCATACTGATGGAAAAATTGATGAATTAATTCCTAGCTACATTGAAATGGGATTAGACATGCTCCAATGTCTCGAACCCGCTGCAGGTGTTGATATCATTGCTTTAAACGAAAAATATGGAGATAAAATATCTTGGAATGGAAACATTGACGTGAGCGTCTTGCTATGGAAAGGGACGCCTGAAGAAGTACGCACTCAATCAGAAAGAATAATCAAGGCGGTTGCCCCAAGCAACAATCTTGCGTTCGGTCCTTGCACTGACATCATGGCTTGGCACTCTATTGAAAATATCGAGTCAATGTACGATACGGCCAGAGCATACGATATTCAAACGGGGAATTTCGTATATAGTTAAGGTTCGAATTCTTCCACTACTTTATAAACAGTTTTCAACCTTCTTCCATCTCCATGACATAATTCGTCGCTTATTCCG
>Ga0180433_10005490_pt1 | contig 17090 bp, 15 predicted proteins | sample SS_ome_8_FD_132980 | JGI IMG/M metagenome (GOLD analysis project Ga0180433, IMG submission 132980) | Hypersaline lake sediment archaeal communities from the Salton Sea, California, USA - SS_1_D_1 metaG | ecosystem: Environmental > Aquatic > Non-marine Saline and Alkaline > Hypersaline >... | reverse complement strand
TGCTTCTCTTCTCCATGGCGGTGCCTCCTTCCTTTGCCCGGACATAAAAGCCCGAGCTGGTTGGTTACCTTAGGAAGGTATCACCGCCTAATCTCTTTTTACACACCTATTGATTGTAGCTCCTGAGTAGGTTGATGTAGGAAAGAGGTGTTGGGAACATGAAGGTCAATGTGTCTAGTTACCAGGATTCGTCGGGAGGGCGCCGTGACATCATCTGATCACAAGACTATGGGGATGATTTGGACCTGCATCCTACTGTTCGGTGTGTTGTCACATGAGCCGGTCGTTGCTCAGGAATCCGTCCCCGAGGGCTGCGGACTAGTGGAGACAACATACGATGATCCCGATTGGGTGATCGCAGGGGTGAACAGGTTTGCATTGACAAAGGATATCTGTCTCGATTGTCCTCCGCCGTCCCCCCCGAGCCCTGAGCCGGCATTCGGTTACGATCCAGTGTTCAATCCGTGTCATTCAGGGTACGTAAGATATTGGAAGTTTGATGAATGTCGTACGGCGTACAAGTTCCTACTACATGACTTGAGCCATACGCCTGGTGGTTGTATGACCGAGTTTCAGACCTACTATGTTCGTCGTGGCGTATGGTTTCATCTCTATGGACCCAACAATCCTGACGGTTGGCTTTACCCTCCTATGGTCGGTCCGAAGTTCATAACGGCCGATTGCTGGGACATATCTACAGGTTGTGAAGGATTGCCCGACTATTATTTCTTTATATGGGGTCAGCCTCATTACGACATATACTATTGGATACAACTATGGCAGAATGCTAGAATACTCGAGTTTGATTGCAAAGTCGATGCTAACAAGAAGAACCATCATACTGATAACTTCACGACGGAGTTCGTCTTAAGGCGTGGAAGCACGTTTGATGTGGATATGAGATTGAGCAGAGAGTACGCACCTACATGCTATGATATTCGGTTTGCAATCGTTCACAATTTTGACGGTTCAGACACGACCATTGCCATTCCCACGTATGAGGGGCCCGTTCCCGAAGGTGAGTGGGGAGCTGTTGTCATTGGTTCAGCGACCAATGAGGATAGTACCGAAACAGTGTCATTTCATCTCCAAATCCCTGCCAATGCTCCAGTGGGGGCATATAAGGCATTTCGGACGGAGTTGTGGATGACTTCAACTGAGGAAAGAGTCGATTGGGATCACTATACATCGAGTCTTGCCCCTGATCCTGTGGTCGTGATCTTCAACCCCTGGAGCCCGGATGATCAGGTTGGGGACCTAGACCCCTCGCAACTGGACGAATACGTTCTTGCAGAAAAGGGTCTAATATGGAAAGGTGCGTATCCCTATGATGAGTATCCAATACCGTGGACATTCGACCAGTTTAAAGATAGAACGCTAAGTCTAGTACTTGGTCAGTTGTATGGTCTGTCGTCTTCGGAGCGCGCAGATGCAAGACTAGTATCGAGACACTTTGCCAACAAGGTGAATGCCAATGATAGTGACGGATTGTTGGTGGGAAAATGGGAGCCGCCCTACGATGAAGATAGCACGCCAGCGTGGGAATGGGCCGGCACTGACACGATCATAGGGGCGCTGTCGACGCCTTCCGGAGGCCCTGTGAAATACGGGCAGTGTTGGAACTTCGCCGGACTCCTTACTACACTTCTCAGGTGTGTCGGTATTCCGTCAAGACCTGTTACAAACTACCGCTCAGGCGTGGACCTGGCTCAGCCTATTGATAAGATAGTTGACCTCTACAAGACTGTTGAGGGGAAATGGGATTATGATCGCCCTGAGTTTGAAATAATATGGAATTTTCATGTCTGGTGCGATGCCTATATTGATGGTTGGAACGCAGTCGACGGCACACCCGTCGATCGTGCTGGAGTCTATAAAGCGGGCCCCGCCCCTCACTATGACATTTATAACGATCTGGGCGGCCCTTACGATGTGGACTGGTTTTTTGCGGCAGTGGATGGCGATGTGAGAGTCTGGCAGGCAAAGGCCGCCGGAGGTGACACCTTGCTGGGTACTAATACGCAGCATATCGGAAGGGACATTACGACAAAACACATAGCTTCGGAAGATGCAAATGACATCACCCACCTCTACAAAACACCGGAAGAACAAATGATGATGGTAGCTATGTCACTCTCCGACTTGGAAGTCGTAGCTTCCATTCCGGAGACTGTGACGATCGGCTCAGATGTTATCTGGCGAATAGACTTGATAAACACGTCAGACGTCGCTCAGACAACACGGACAATCATGTCCGGCTGTGCCATTCAATACAACGGTTCCGTCATCAGCCCTCTTGATTCGCTAGACGTTATCACAGAACTCGCCCCCGGAGACAGTGATAGTGTCGAGCTTGTAATAACGCCTGACGATTATATGCAGTGGACAAAAGAGACTCTGACTCTGGAAATAGGTTTCAATGTTAGAGATCTTAGCAGCGGCGAGGACTATGGTGACCTTCGAAGAACAGGTCTGATCACCCCTCTGCCAGCGCTTGTCCTCTCTAGCGGTGAACCCATTGAGGTTGGAGATACGGTGACAATTGAGGCGAGATGGAAGAATCCCTCGACCTACGCCTTCAAGAATGCGAAATTGTTGTTTGCGGTCGGAGACGGACTGAGTATTGACGGGGCTTCTGCGTCGGAGATCAGGATCGGGAGAGTCGGACCGGAGGAAGAGGTATCTATAGCTGAGGACGTGACGGCCACGGCCAGTGGTAGCTATTATGTGAGCGCCGTACTTTGGGCAGATGAACTGCTCGGCCTGTCGACTTATACGACGATAGTCGCTTACTCCGACTGCAACGGAAACGATATCTCTGACGAAGTTGACATTGCACAGGGTACCTCCCAAGACTGCAACGAGAACATGATTCCCGATGAGTGTGATCCCGACTGCAACGATAGTGGTATCCCTGACGACTGTGAAACTCGCGATGGGCTCGTAGCCGACTGCAACGGGAACCACATTCCTGACTCGTGTGACATAACGTACGGCACGAGTCAGGATGTGGATGAGAACGGAATTCCTGACGAGTGCGATCCAAACTGCGACGGCGATGGCTATTCCGACTATTACGAGATCCATGTTCTTGGGACGTCTGATGGTAACAGGAACGGCATCCCGGATATCTGTGACTGCGACTGCAACGAAAACGGCATATCTGATGAGCTGGATATCGTAGCTGGAACCTCTGCGGATGCAGACTCCAATATGGTGCCTGACGAATGCGAGAATGGCATCATCGGAGCACCGATGGAGGCTAGTGGGGGTTGTGGGGAGGTGACAATCACCTGGATCGACGACGACTTCTATGACGGTGAGACAGGGACATATCAGCTGTCAAGAGCTGACGCGTGTCCTGGGCCATACTCAGTGCTGGCTACAATTGACTGGGATGATCCGTCCGCGACATCAGACAGCACCAACTATACTTATATCGACAGCACCGTGAGTCACAGTCGAGAGTTCCTGTACAAACTCCAAGTTACCAGCACTGGGGGGCAGGACACTGCCTGGGCTATGCCTGGGTGTCTTCCTTATCCCTCCGTACCATCAACGCCAACCAATCTTTCCGGATCGGCTGGTTGCGCGAATGGCTCCGTGCATGTCGACTTGATTTGGGATGCATCAACTGGAGATGTTGACGGCTATCACGTCTACAGAAGATCGTTCGAACCCATAGCCGGGTGTACTGAGCAGGTGGATTATTGTGGAACCACCCAAGAGACGAGTCTCCTCGAGGATGATTCGGCTACGCCCGGGATTACTTACTACTATGGTGTCAGGGCATATAACTCATCAGGGGTCACACCATTGTCTGAGCAGTGCATCGTCATGGTGCCTTATGCCGAACCAGAGATCGTAGCCGGCGATGTCGACACTAGTACTACTTGGCCGATGTCCGACCTCTATTGTAGCGTGCTAGTTGACGATAGCCTTACGGTTGCCCTTGGCTGCACCTTGACAGTCAAACCTGGCACTACTGTGTACTTTCATGGCAACAGCAACGACGCTTTGGAGATCTGTGGCCATCTTATTGCTGATGCCTCTGACACCACCGCGATAACGTTTACGTCAGTAGATTCTGTTCCAAGTGCTGGAGATTGGTACGGCTTAATAGCCACAGGGTCTTCGACAGTGATTTTGAGGAACTGTACTATCAAGCACGCAAACCATGGAGTTGACGTCTCCACACAGGCGCCGCTCCAATCGACCATAGAAGATTGCACTTTCGAGACTAACCTAACACGCCATATAAGCGTTTCGGGTGCCGATGCCAACCTCGATATAAGAAGGTGCAGCATGACCGGGAGTTGCCCAACAGGAATCTTCCTTTCCGGGATTGACGGAGCGTCCGCTGATGTAACTGTCGAAGACTGTGAAATAACCGGCGACCCAAGTGCCACGTACGGCATCCTAATTGAGTCGGGAAGCCCATTGATTAGTAGTAATGTCATAAGCGGATATTCGACGGGCTCGGCCATCAGGGCATACAATGCGTCAACGCCGACCGTCAGAGGCGACACACTCTCAACCTGCAAATACGGATTGCAGACTATGAACTCGGCGTCGCCCTCGCTTATCGCCAGTGGGGATCCGTCGCTTATAGAAGACTGCACTGTTGGAGTGTACACGCAGGGTAGTTCGGGTCCTGACTTTCGGGGGTGGAACAGGATCTACGACTGTGCAACGGGCGTCCACGCGAGGGATACGTCGGATCCATCCTTCAGGAACACCCTCTTTGATGGCTGCACGACAAACTCTGTGAAGGTGGACTTCGCTGCTGAACCTGATTTGGGGACAACGGGCAGCCCCGGAAGTAACAGCTTCTACAAAGGTGGAGCCTGCCCGACCTACAGGCATGTCAACGCGCCGACCAGTCGACCATTCGGTGTGGGAGACGTCATGGCGGAAATGAATTGGTGGGGTACAAGCTCCCCGGAGAGCGATTGCTTCAGGGGATTGGTCGATTGCACACCCTATCTTGCGTCCGACCCAAATGATGCCGGCACTTCGATGCCAACGGCAGAGAATGCCTTTCTAAGACCTGCGCTGTGGCAAAACTATCCCAACCCATTTTCCGTCATTACGCTCATCAACTATCAGGTTCCGAAGGGGGGTGCGCACGTCTCGTTGCGCTTATTCGATGTCTTGGGCCGTCTGGTAACAACGCTTGTGGACAAGAAGCAACCGCCCGGAAGATATCAGATCTCATGGAACGGCCACAACGGAGACGGCAGGATAATGCCTGCGGGGGTCTACTTCTGCAACATTGAGATCGGCGATGCATTTGAGGCTTCTAGGAAGATGACGCTTGTGCGTTAGCTATGCGTGCAATAGCACCAGTCTTTTGACAAGGAGGCTATTGAGATGAAAGACAAGACAGTTGCCATGATGACGGTATTTGCCCTGTCTATATGTCTGCCGGTATTGGGACATGCGTCAAAGTCTGAGTTGACGCCCTCAGCACTCGCAGTGATCAAGGCTCCACAGGAGGATGACGTCAGACTGCTTTTCCAGTTCACTCTCCCTACTCTGAAGGATGGCTATGAAATCCAATATGCCCACGTCAGGTTTATCTTACCTAGCCGCTCGGTCGCTGAGGAATACGACTTGTATGCGATTTCAAGATCGTGGTCTCCGACCTCTGTCGGGTGGGACAATCCCTGGAGCACACCAGGAGGGGATGTTCGAGCCGAGAGAATCGGCTCATGGGTGACAGACGAGAGGACCGGAGACCTAGTGAAATTCGATGTGACAGAGGCGGTGCGTGCATTCGCCGCAGGGAAAGCAGAAAACTATGGTTTCGTCGTTGTCGGTGGAGAGGCCAATAAGGGACTGCTAGTACTTCCGTCGGGGTCTGCCACACTGACTTTATTCACCGGCCCGACTCTGAATAAGTCTGCGAAATAGTGAGCAACATGCATCCAGTTTGAGACTTTCGGGAATGGCGTTCCGGTGTCGATGCTATAGAAAGAACCAAGTTCTAGCTGCGTGAGGAAAAGCGAACCGACTAAAAAGCAGTGTGGATAGTCCTGGGGCATCGCAACATGATAATAGGAGCGATGGCATGGCAATCGTGTCTCGCGGCTGAGTATTACTTCAGCCAGTGAATCCGGCGTAGAGATTGGCACGTATGCTATTCACATAGGTCTCGCGGCAGCTGTGATCACTTTTCCATAGTCCAATCCTAAGCAGAGTCAAGCTGGACCAGAGCGTTCATCTGACCCGAGGATGATTCACACCCGGTCAGACTCCCACTCGAGCACCCGCCACGCCTCGTCGAGGTTCACATCAAACGTCTCGACCGTGACGCGCAGGTGGTTGTTCAGCCGCCCGAGGCCGGACTCGGCGATCTCGTCCGCCTCGAGGTACGTCCACGTCTTGTCGGTCGTGTTCTCCGTGTGGACCAGCGTCCCGAGCTCACCATAGACCTTGATTCTATACTGCGTGCCGGTTTCGGGCGTGTCCTTCTTCCCCGAGTCGCTATAGCTCCAGGAGGCGAGGCGATTCCGGTGCTCGAAAGACACCGTGAGCTCGCCAGAGATCTGATCGGGGTAACTCATGCCATTGAATCGTAGGTCGGTGGGGCAGTAGACTTGCTGCCATCGCGCCGGGTCGTTCGGAGTCGAGAGGTTGCGATCGAACGACGATCCGAAGGCGTACTCGCTCTGGTTATTGAAGGGCTGGAACCTCAAGAGATTCTCGGGCGAAACGGCCGGGGCCGGGACGTTTACGACTCCGCTCCTGTAGGAGATGAACCACACGCGCGTTCCCGCATTGAACGCGGTCGGGGCGGTGTCGAGGCAGCCCCGCGCGCAAGGATCTGAAGGGTAAGCGTGCCGTCGCCGTGGACCACATCCCGAAACGCGATGAATCCCTCGAGGCCGTTGGTATGCCGGAGCCAAGCGACCTTTGCGCACTGCGCGAAATCCGGCGTGCTCACCGATTCGGCCCGGTCGCTGTCGGGCCCGGAGACGACCACGATCTCCTCAGTCAGCTCATCGATGGCTGAAGCCAGTGTTGCCGAAGGCGTGAAAAGGGGAATATCGGTCGGAGGGAAGCCTGCGCCTTTGGTGAATCTCGTTTCGCGTTTGCCGCTCACGCGCTCGTGGGAACAACGGGTTAGGCTTCCGTAATCGAGCCGAGCGCGGTCTCGAGTTCCCTCTGGAACGCTTTGAACCGCGAGCACTCTCTGCGCAGGCCGTCGATCCAATTCGCGACCGAATCCCGTTCCCCGATTACCGGTGAGAGCTCGAGGCAACAGGCGATCAGGATCGCTGCATGGCCGTAGCTCCGGCGGTGCTTGTTCTCGAGCACTCCCTCCAGGCGCCTCGCGGCCGCTGTTTGCATCGCCTTAAACATGGCCAGGCGTCCCTGCGGCTCTATCCCCTCGCCCGGAACGGCCCGGACGATCAGTTCCAGGATCGATGGCACCGTGAGTTTTTGGGGCACTTCTTGGTTGTTCTCGTGCTCGGCGAGCAGGCACGCGGGATCCCACCATCTCTTGCGCAGCTCCGCGTAGACCTTTGGGGCAAGCGTCGCCGTTGTTCCCTCGACCAGGAGACCCGCGAACTCCGGAAACAGGACACGGCCGGGGTGACCCTCGTTCGACCAGCCCAAGCCGGGGGCGTTCGCCAGGATGTCCGCGGCAGCCTGTGCATTCCCGGTGAGGACGTATAGCAGCCCCAGCTGGCTGCCTGACTTCGCCGGGCACTCCTTGATCGCCTTCCTGGCGCGCTCCACGATCGTGTCGCGATTCATTTCGTCGGATTGCTGTGTGTCGGCCCCGAGCCAACGAAGGAGGCGCACCAGAGACGGGGCGGCGAGCCACGCTGCTTCGAGCCGATCGACGGCATCGCTGCGGCCGAGCTGTCTTGCGGCGAGTGCCGCTCCATCGAGGAAGTCGCCTCTCCAGTGCGACGCACCAAGCATCTCCGCGGCGTCGTCGCAGGCGCGCAAGGCCGCGGGCCAGTCTCCCAACTCCGCCAGGGCGTCGCACCATGTCCGCAAGGTCTCGGGTTTCTTCGACTTCCGTGCTATCCGTTCGAGACCGGCTACGCCTTCAAGCCGCAGGGCGGCCTCCCGGAGCCAGCGATCGAGGTCGCTTTCCCATTCGCCTTCGGATGACGGTTGCTCCTCAAGGTATCGCAGCCACAGCGGGAGGAAGTGATCCAGGTCGGGAAGGGGGACGGCGGCGATTTGTTCCAACTGTTCGAGCGGCGACCAGAACGAGGTGATCCCGCGGACGGCCTTCATCGCCAAGTGCACGGCTTCGGCCCTGCGATCAAGCGGAGTGGTCACGTACACACTCATGACGTACTGAGCGGCGCAGCCGTGAATGTCAACCGTGAGCACTTCATCCACCATTTCATGCTGGCCTAGATCGATCTCGGCGTCGGCCATGGGCAAGAGGAGGGACTCGAGGATGGCGTGCGCGGTCTCAACGTCTCCTGCAAGAAACGCCCTGGTCCCCACGCGGAGATAGGCATCCGCCTCTGAGGGCTCGGCGCAGCCAAGACGCCTCGCGGCTGCGACGAACTCCTTGACTTTATCGACGGTGCCCGCAGGCGGGGACGCCGGCTTCCATCCGGAAGCACCAGTGGCTGCGCGCACGACCAGGAAATCCAGGAGCTCGACTCGCGGCTCCTCGTCCAGCCGGTCCACCGCGTCGAGCAGGAAGCTCCTTAACTCCTCGGCCGTCATGGCAGCGAGGGCGTCCTCGAGTTCGCGTTGCTCCTTGGCCCCGAATGTCGCTCGGCCTTCTCCCGTTTTCACCCCTTCATCCTCTTGCAACCGTCCTGTGTGGTCGGCATTGAAGCGCACCCGGAGCTCTTGCCCCTGGTCATCGCTCGTTTCTATCCACGACGGCGAGGCGGGCTAGCTGGACGTCCCGTTCCTCAACCGCAAAGCCATCCTCATCGACGAGCCACGTCGGCCATCCGGTCTTGTCCTCGATGACCCATCCTCGCCGAGCCCGCGCCCACGGGTGCGCCCATCCCGGCGCGCTCCCGGTCACGATATCCAACGGAATCCCGAGGTCGTGGGCCCTCCGCATGAGCCGGTACAGAGTCGGCTCATCGCGATGGACCCATGGAAGGCGAATCCGGTGGTCCAGGAAACCCCAGCGCAGTCGGACGGTGCCGTGAAGGCGCCCGTACTGGTAAAGGGCATAGAGGGATTTGGCGTCCGCCTCCAGTCGCCGCCGCAGTCTTGAGAGCTCCCGGCGACGGAGATAGCCCTGCAGGACGCGCTTGTCGGCGAAGGGACGGCTGATGCCGCACGAGCCCCTGGCCAGGAGGTCGAGCGTAATGCGGAGCGTCCGACCTCGTCGGTTGAGCTGCGCGGTCTTCTGCGGCGGACCGAGCTCCGCCAGACGACGCTGCCCGGGATCGAAAGCCAGGCTTCGAAGCAACGCCCGGACGTTCACGGCGGCGATGACGTCGTAGTCGCGCAGCGCCTCCTGGACTTCGCCGATCTCTTCTCCAACGTAGGTCTTTATGTCGCGCCGGCCGACATCAAGAAGCACAACCGCCTCGGGCCTCGTCTCGGGGAAGGCATGGATGATCACCCGCCGCATGCGAGCCAATAGCGCAGCGTGCGCCTCGCGCTCTTTCTCTCGGCGCTCCTCATGGGCCCGGATGGCGGCCGGGTCAGGCCGCAGGTCGCCCCAGCGACGCAGCACGGTTATCCTCTCGAGAATTGCCTGCCGGGCCGACCGCACGGCGCCGTGGTGCCTGTCAAGGGACCATCGACCGTCCTCCAACACCCGGATCGGCGCGCCCCGGCGCCAGTATTTTGCGGAATTAGATGAGAGCGGACTCCATCGGCTGCGGGCGCGGACAAAGGCCATAACGGCCTCCGGCTCCATGGCGGTGCCGTGGGCGTCGAGGACGCAGATGGCGACCCGCTGCGCCGACCAGCCGCCGGGCACGCCCTCTCGCCACGCTTCATCGAGGTGCGCCGCGGTGAGCGGCGCCTCTGTGGAGGGGAGCGGACCCGTCTTGGGCCGAACCACGCGAAGTGCGGCGCCTTTCGGGGGCCGCAGACCCAGCCGGAATGCCCAGAGATCGGCTTCGTCGTCATGCGGATCCAGGGCGTAGAGCTCGCCGTCGCGATAGATGGGAGGCCGCGCCGGGTTGCACCGTTTAAGCGAGGCCAGAGCTTGGTCAGCGGGAGCCACGCCCGCCTCCTCGAAGCGCCTTGCCGCCTCGGCGAGCGTGATGGGCGTGCCCCGCTCCAGAAGCGCGACGATGAGGAGTGAATAGTAGTTGGCGTCCGGGCTTTCCTTGGCCGCCTCCAGGCGTGGGATCGGGATACCGAGTGCCGCGCAATATGGGTTGGTCTGGTTCATAGAGTCCGGTGAGTTTCTTGACGTGACGTAGCCCCTCCTCTCCCGGGGACTTCATCGTCGGGGAGGACTCAGGCGATTGGTCATTTAGCACCATCCTGCATTAGGAAAACACTATCACAGCCCCGCTGCTGCAACCAACTTGTCCTGGTCAGGTTCTGTGGCTGCGGTCCGGTCCCTTGAATGAAATGGACCACCGCGCCACAGTGGGATGAAGGGACCGCTGCCGCGCACCAGGCGTCTTGTCAACAGGCGAAACCCTAGTCTGGCCATTGCCCCCTCTTCCTTTGAAGATCGGGGGCTTAAAGCAGTATCAAAAGGATCCCAATCCACGTGCCGTCCCGGCGCCCGACATGAAGTATCTCTTCATCCTCAATGATCCCCCATATGGGACCGAAAGGACCTACAACGGCCTTCGCCTGGCTAGCATGCCGGCCAAGGCTGAGGGAAATGAGGTTTCCGTGTTTCTCATGGGCGACGCCGTGGGGAGCGGAGTGAGCGGACAGGTCACACCGAGTGGCCATTACAACATCCAACGAACGCTGAAGGGCCTTACGGTAAGGCCCGTGAGAATCGGACTGTGCGGTTCCTGCGTTGACGCCCGGGGAGTCAAGGCTGAGAACCTTGTGGAGGGCGCGAAGCGTAGTTCCATGGAGGAGCTGACGAAATGGACGGAGGCCGCGGATCGAGCGCTCGTCTTCTGATGAAGGCGGAGTTGGCATTCGGCCTCACACCCTGTCGAGCTCCCACTGCATCTCCTGAAGAGCCTGATACGCGCGGGCATTGCCAATCGTGCTGATAGTGACTCGCGGATCGTTGCCTGGCCGCCCAGGTCCCGACTGGGCGATCTCGTGATCCTCACAGTAGCTCCAGCATGTTCCCGTCAGTCCTGCTCCTCAATTGTGAACGGGCGTTGCGAGCTCGTCCTGGACGAGCCGTCGTGCATTCCCGGTCTCCAAAGTCATTTTTTCTGCGAGCTACAGAGCTCCAACACGCCGGCCGGTTCCGGTGCGGACGTTATACCATGACCTCGCATGACATCGAGGCCGCGCGGCTCTGCCCACTGAACTGGAGCACGAAGCAGGTCGAGAGCGCATCCGGGCGATCGCGGACGGGCTCGGGAAGGAGCGGGGCCGTGAGGCGAATCCACCCATCGTGGTCCGCGAGCATGCGCCTGCCTGTCGCGAATTGCTCAAGGCGCACATTCACAAGGAAAAGCCATCCTCCTAAGCCTCGCCTTCCATTCTGGTTCTGCCCCTGTCGCCATTTTGCTGACCGGGCCCCCTTTGTCTGTAGGGGAGTGCGACGGCCCCATGAACCTGCCTGCCTGGAAGTTCGCTTGGAGAAGACGGCAGGGCACGCGGCCACCCGGCGCAGCGAGTAACCAATCTAAACTAGATTTAGATTGGTCGGGTTTTCACGAATTCGTCACGATTCAGAGTAGTCGCACCGGATGCTTCATGAACTCGTTGGAGGACTTGTGCCATGAGCCGAAATCTACACGCCTCTCGGGGCTGGAACCGAGTCAGCCGGCGCAGCCCTTGCCCCGTATGCAGCAAGATCGACTGGTGCAGCGTCAGCACTGACGGCGCCGTGGCCTGTTGCATGAGGGTTGAAAGCGGGCGCTCACTGCGAAACGGCGGCTGGCTCCACCGGCTCACCGATGAACCTTCTTACCCATCTCCGTCAATCCACCACGTCAATGACACCGCGCGTCTTGCTCCCCTTGACCAGCGCGACCTTGTCTACCGGGGCTTGGTTGCCGAGCTTGGCTTGCACGCCCGCCACAAGGATCACCTGCTGCACCCTCGTGGCCTACCCATCCCCGCTTTGGATGGCTTCGCCTCAACGCCCCCGTGGGATCTTGGGCGCAGGAGGTGGATCGCCGGGCGCATCATAGGTCGGCTGGGCAATGCAGATGTCCTGCACGGCGTGCCCGGCTTTTACCTCGACCAAGGCGGCCAATGGGTGTGCCGTGCGACCGCGCCTGGCATCCTGGTGCCTGTTCCCGACCCAGCAGGCAATATCCAAGCCTTCCAGGTTCGCATTGACTGCCACGGGGCGGCCGGCCCGCGTTACATCTGGTACTCATCGCGGGGAAAGCCCGGCGGTATCTCTCCTGGAGCTCCAGTAGCCTCCTGGAGGCCGGAGAGCACCAACGACAGTCAGATCTTCATCACCGAGGGAAGTCTCAAGGCGGCGGTCGCTGCATGGTGTATGGGCGCTTACGTGATTGGTGTTCCAGGTGTATCCAACTGGCGTCGGGCACTTGATCTGCTCTCTCCCAAAGTCGCTGTCACTATCGCCTACGATGCCGACGCCGACACAAACCCGCTCGTGGCTCGCCAGCAACTCCAGCTGGCCAGAGCCCTCTTCTGGGCTGGCCACCGTGTCGCCATTGCCACGTGGGACCGCCGGTACAAGGGAATAGATGACGCGATCCTCGCTGGGCTTGCGATCAACCTCAACGACTGGCCGGGAGGTTACCATGCGGTGCCGCCCCGGGGAGAAGACGCACTGGCGGCGATGGCTCGGCACATGGAGGCTCGTCAATGAGAACGAGGCTGCACGAACTCCCCGCGGCGATCAGCGAGCCCATCGGGAAGACTGACGCCCAGATCGTCATCACGCACGTCGGCAGAGATTCAGATGGTCTGCCCAAAGCCCGAATCGCCCTGACCCGTGGGGATCTCCTGCTGGCGGCGGACGTTGTGCGCCTTGATCGCGACCCTGACCGGCGCCGCTTGATCCGGGCGGCTCTCAAGGAGGAAGAGAGTCGTCTGGCCGAGGCGGCCTCGGAAGGCGATGGGGAGGGGAGCAATGGAGACGGCTCTGGTGGAGGCGACGATGGCCGCCCGGAGCAGCCTGAAACCAGTTCAGTCGAGAGTGTACCGGTTCCACTGACCAGCGCTGAGATCGAGCGGGCGTTGCTGCGAGCGGGTGAGGCGCTACGGGCCGTCGGCACGCCGCCTGGGGAGAAGCGAAGCCATACGAGCCTCACGGTGGATGAAGCACAGGATCACGGCGGTGAGGCTCAGAGCACAGAGGCCCCGGCCCAGCGCCCCGACATTGTGATCCGAAACGACCTGGCGGAGTTTGCGGACCAGGCCCAGGGGGTTCTCTTGGCCTTGCCCGGCAACGGGACATATAAGCGAGCCAGGATGCTGGTCAGAGTCGTGCGCGAGGAAGCGCCGAAGATCACGGGCCTGACCCGGCCTCCGGGGGCGCCTGTGATCGAACCGATGAACGTTGCGCACCTCCGGGACCGCCTGGCGCGCAGCGCGCGGTGGTTTGCGCTCAGGGAGGAAGGCTTACGCCTCGCAATCCCACCGAAGTGGGTTTCGGAAACACTGCTTGCCCGGGGCGAGTGGCCCTTCCTGAGGCTTGAGGGCGTGATCGAGACCCCGACACTGAGACCCGACGGGACGATTCTCGACACGCCAGGCTACGATCCGGCCACCGGGTTCCTCTACGAAGCGAATGCGGAGTTTCCCCATGTCCCCGAGGAGCCTACTGAGGAGGAAGTCCAGGCGGCCATGCAAGAGCTCCTCGAACCGTTCAGCGAGTTTCCGTTCGTCGCCCAGAGCGACAGGTCTGCTGCTATGGCAGCGGTTCTCACCCTGGTTGGGCGGTCGGCCATTGACGGGCCTACGCCACTCTTCGCTATACGTGCGACCACCCCGGGCACCGGCAAGGGGCTACTCGCGTCCACCATATCCCTCATTGCAACCGGCCGGGAGCCGACGCTCTTTGCCGTTTCGCGGGAAGACGAGGAGGTCCGCAAGCGGTTGCTCACGATCGGTCTGGAAGGAACGCGCTGTGTGCTACTGGACAACGTCGAGGGCGCGCTGGGCTCTCCGGCCTTGGCCGCCGCGCTCACGGCTCGCGAGATCACCGATCGGGTGCTGGGCACAAATCGCCTTGTCACCGTCCCGATGGAAGCCGTGTGGCTCACCACCGGGAACAACATCACATTCCGCGGGGATCTGGGCCGCAGGGTACTGCCGATCGATCTGGACCCGAACGTGGAGTTCCCCGAGGACAGGACATTTCGACGCCAGGATCTGTCCCGATGGGTTCGACAGGAACGGCCGCGTCTGGTTGTGGCGGCGTTGACGCTCTTGCGAGCTTTCTACGCCGCCGGTTGCCCCGACCACGGTCAGTCACGTTTCGGTTCCTTCGAGGGCTGGGACTCGGTCATTAGGGCAGCGCTCGTCTGGCTGGGGCTTGAGGATCCCGCCGTCGGCAGGCACCGGGTCCGCACGGAATCCGACACAGATCTGGAGACACTCGGCGCGGTCCTCGACGCTTGGTGGCGTGCGTTCGGGAGTGAGCCTCAGACGCTGGCGCGGGCGATTGAATCGGCATTTGCGGTGGGCGGCGACGAGGATCTTGCAGCCGCACTGGCGGGTCTGGACACCAAGGGTGATGGCCGCCGACCGCGTGCGAGAACCGTTGGGGATCGCTTCCGGCGGTGGAAGGGCAGGATCACCGGGGGCCTTGTCCTGGAAACGATGGAGAAGAAGGAACACGGAGCTGCACTTTGGCGCGTGGCAAGGGTAGGGACCGGCGGGGGAGTCAGGGAGTCAGGGGAGTCAGATTCCTTCTATAGCGCTTTTCAGCAAAGTTGATCGCGAAAAAGAGAGAAGGAGAAGAATGAAGAAGAAATGTAGAGATAAATCAGAATGGGGGAAAACAGACTCCCCTGACTCCCTGACTCCCCACCCGAGGAAGGGAGGACGCCTTGACCAGGCTTGATCGCAAGCTCTGCGCTGCTGGGCCGCCGGATTGGCCCCTTCGGATCAGCGAGGTTCGGCTGAGGTTTCCTCCGGATCAGTCGGGCTCGGTGGTTGCCTACGCATCGTGCCTCATCAACGGCTGTCTGGCCCTCAATGACATCCGCATCGAACGAGGGCGGCAGAGCGGCTTGGTCGTCGTCTGCCCGAGCAAACCTTCATCGACGGGCAAAAGGCACAGCACGTTCAATCCCGTCACCCGGGAGGCCGGCGAGGCACTGCGGGAAGCGCTTGTTGGAGCTTTGCTGAAATTACTCGATCCGGCGCGCAACAGCGACGCCGGCTGGCACGGTGAGTGATGAGCGCAGGACAGGCGTCCCGTGACACCGGCCGGCAGAGTCGCCGCCGTGCGGCGTGCGATGTCGCCAGCCAGAGGGCTTGCCCTGCCGCTATGTCCGATGCCGCCTCCAATCGCACTCGTCGCAACGCTGCGGTCGTCGTTACGGATCCGCGCATCGTTGTGGTCGAGAGCTCTACGGCGGCCGATCCTGCCGCTCTCGATGATGCTCTTGAACTACTTGTGAGGTGGGCTGTGCGAGCACACGCACGCAAGCATCGAGTGGAAGCCAAGGCGCAGACCGCCGAGGCCGAGGCCTCAAGTGCCCAATCCGAAGGGCCAATTGCTGAAGCCGTGCCCCCGGCTGGCCAACCCCACGTCCCAGACGCGACCAGAGCTCAGGCGCCAGACGCCCAGGGCGATGCCCCAAGTGACAAAGACAGTATCACTTACCGGCCTGGAGAAATGACTTGATGCCGGTGCGGCGGGTGAGCCCTGATTGTGACATGGACCATGAAACCAATGGCAAGAAGCCGGCCGCGATCTACCTGCGCCGGTCAACGGACCGGCAGGAGAAGTCGCTCGAGGACCAGAGGCGGGATATCCACCGCTACGCCTCCGAGCACGGTTTCGCCATCGTGACCGAGTTCGCTGACGACGGTGTATCTGGTACATCCGGGGAGACGCGCAAGGGCTTCCTCTCGATGCTTGAGGAGGCGAGATCGCCCGAACGGACGTGGCACAGCATCTTGGTCTGGGATATCAAGCGCTTCGGACGAATGTCAAGCGACGAGGTTGGCCACTACCGTTGGCTCTTCAAACAGGCTGGAGTCAATATCATCTACACATCGGAGGGGTTCACCGGAACGAGCGCCGACAAGTTTCTTCGGTTCTTCAAGCAGGAGGCGGCGCGCGACGAGTCGGCAACGCTCTCTAAGGCGGTGATTCGTGGACTCGTGTCTCTGGCGGATCAGGGCTGGTGGCCGGGAGGGAAGGCGCCTTATGGGTATGACCTCGGCTACCTTGACCAAACCGGACGGGTCTTTCAGGTCGTCCGCTACACGGACGAGGGCGAGAAGCTGATCCTCGATCCAGAATGAAAGCCGGTTCGGACAGTGAAGCTTGGCCAGAAGGTGAAGGCCTCCGACAGGGAGCACGTGCGACTGCTACCAGGCATATCTGAGCGGGTCCAGGTCGTGCGCCAAGTCTTCGATTGGTATGCGGGAAGTTCGAGCCTCGGGTTCAAGGCTATCGCCGACAGGCTGAACCGGCAGGGCGTGGTTTCACCTAAGGGACGAGGGTGGGCTCTGTCGTCGATCCGGGCTATGCTCACCAACCCGGTCTACATAGGTCGGGTGGTGTGGAACAGGCGGAGAATGGGGAAGTTTCACCGCATCGCTGATCGGCGCGAGGTCGAGCGTGACGGCTGCGGCAGAACGAGGCTCAAGTGGAATGGGCCCCAGGACTGGATAATCTACGAGAACGCGCATGAGCCCTTGGTTGATCAGGAGACGTTCGAACGGGCGCAGCGCATCGTACAGGAGCGGCGGGATCGGACCTTGGCGGCGGGCTTTCTGAGCGGGAAAGGCAAGGTCTCGCCATATCTGCTCTCGGGCCTCCTTCGCTGCGCTGCCTGTGGTGGGTCGATGCACGGCCGCACGAC
>Ga0180433_10005489_pt1 | contig 17101 bp, 12 predicted proteins | sample SS_ome_8_FD_132980 | JGI IMG/M metagenome (GOLD analysis project Ga0180433, IMG submission 132980) | Hypersaline lake sediment archaeal communities from the Salton Sea, California, USA - SS_1_D_1 metaG | ecosystem: Environmental > Aquatic > Non-marine Saline and Alkaline > Hypersaline >... | reverse complement strand
TGCAGCATCGCCCGCAGCATCGCCGTGGTCACGGGCCGAAAGCCTGCGTGGCCCGTGACACACGCCTCCCACAAACAGCGAACGCGGAAAATGTTCCGGGGAGGGGCGTTGCAAAGCAAGGCGTCGACCTGACGATGGGACCGGGGACATTCCCGCAACCACTCACCCACACAACCACACAATCACCCAACGACTCAACCAGCCCCTCTGCGTTCTTTGTTCGATCTGGAAAGCCAAGCCCCCCCCGTCAAGATCGTGGAGAGGCGGTATTGAAATATTGCGATTATATCGTAAAATATCTACGATATGGTCGCCCTTCTTCACAGAACCCTCGAACGACCGGTATCGGAGGCCCTCGCCAGGTTTCCCATCGTCGTGCTCACGGGCCCGAGGCAGGCGGGAAAGACCACCCTGGCCCGTCTCGTCGGGAACCGGCAACGAAACTACGCGACGCTGGACGACCTTTCGATGCGCACCGCAGCATCGAGGGACCCGGAGGGATTCGTTCGCGGGCTGGACCGCCCGGTGACCCTCGATGAAGTCCAACGCGTCCCCGAACTGGTTCTGGCCGTGAAGAAGGAAGTGGACCGGAACCGCACACCGGGAGGTTTCCTTCTGACGGGCTCGGCCTCCGTCGGCGTCACGGACGGTACGCTGGAGAGCCTGGCGGGACGGGCCGCCGTCTATCGACTGCATCCGTTCACCGAGTCGGAACTCGGCGGACGGCCGGGATGGAATCCTCTCGAACGCCTGATCGACGCCCGGGACGCCCGGGAAGCCGGCTCCAGGTTCCGGAGAAGGAAAAGACCCCCGTTCGACGAGGCGGACCTGCTCAGGGGCGGATTCCCGGAACCCAGCCATCTCCTCGACGAGACCGGCCGGCCGGTCTGGTTCGAGCAGTACAGGCGTACCTACGTGGAGCGTGACGTGCCGCTCCTCGTTTCCGTGGGTGACGTCTCTTCCTTCACCGAATTCGTGGTTCTCTGCGCGGAAGAGACGTCGAGGACCTTCAACATGTCCAGGGCGGCGAGTTCGATCGGCCGATCGGTCGATACGATTCGCCGGTGGCTCGGCGTGATGCAGGCGACCTTCCTGATCGACCTCCTTCCCGCCTACGGGCGCTCGGCGAGAAAGAGGCTCGCCCGTTCGCCCAAGCTCCACTGGACCGACACGGGGCTCGCTTCCCACCTCGTCGGCGCGCGGAGCGTGCGCGACCTCCGGGACCGCAACCTTCTGGGCCCGCTTCTGGAGACCCGCGTATTCGGGCATCTCGCTTCCTACGCGGAGGGCATGCCCCTGCCCGTGAGGATCCAACACTACCGGCGCCACGGAGGCGAGGAGGTGGACTTCATCGTCGACCTCGCCGGACGTCGCGTTCCCATCGAGTTGAAGGCGGGTGCGACCATCGCAGGATCCGATCTCAAAGGGCTGAACGGTTTTCTGGATTCCCTGCGCCCCCCCAGGCTCGGGATCCTCCTCTACGGCGGCGAGGAGGTCATGAACCTGTCGGAATCCATCGTCGCCTTGCCCCTTCGGGTCTTCCTCGGGGGATGATCTCGAGCAGGGGCCCGAGGCGCGGGAACGGATACGGATTGTGGATTTTGAATTTAGGAATTCAGAATTGAGGAATTCCGGATGCAGTGTGTTTCCCGAATTTTCGAAGCAGTTTTTATGGATTGTAGCATCCCCTGATCACCCTGATGCCGGCTGCGCCGGCAAACGGATTCCCCTGATCCGTAGTTCTGTGGGGCATGAACAGGCCGTCAGAACAAACCCGGATCCGGTCCGGTTGTACAACCGGGCACATGAGGCCGCTGGTTTGTTGGATCTGGGTTGTTTGTAACCTGTAACCTGTAACCGGTAACCTGTTTATGCTGTGGGCTGCTACTATCCGTTTGTGGCAATGCACGGCCACACGGATTACAGGTTACCGGTTACAGACACAGCCATGCAGCGCGCCCGCGCATCGCCGTGGTCACGGGCCGAAAGCCTGCGTGGCCCGTGACACACGCCTCCCACAAACAGCAAACTCGGAAGAGGAACGCCTTGGCATCCCTCCCACTTCCCCCGGGCCCCTCGATCGGATAGGGTGGGAGCATGACAGTCTTGGGCCTTCCCCTCCCCCCGCCGGAAGGCCTTTCGGGCGGACGCGATTCGAGGGTTTCCGATGAAAGTGAAAACGGCGTTGTTGACCGGTTTGCTGGCGGCCGTCTCCATGGTCGCCGGCGGGTGCAGCTGGTTTTTGCTCGGGGGCGTGGGCGCCGCGCTCTACAGCACGATGGGAAGCGAGGACGGCGACGGCGGGACGGTGATGGTCACGAAGAACGCGCCGCCGACGGGCTCGATCGCCTCGCCGGCCGCGGGATCCCTGATGAGCGACCGGGTCCAGGTGAAGTACACGTTGATCGACCAGGAGGCCGAGGCGTGCAGCATCGTCGTGGAGTATTCCACGGACGGCGGGAACGCCTGGCAGGCCGCCACGGAGCTCTCGGCGTACCCGTCGGAGGGGACCTCGGCCCTCGCCGCCTCGAGCGCGGGAACGTCGCACACCTTCGTGTGGAACTCCTTCGCGGACCTCGGAAACGAGAACTACCCGGACACGGCCTCGGGGAACGTGTACGTCCGGGTGCGGATCACGCCCACGGACGCGGAGGCGAACGAGGGCTCCTCGTTCGAGAGCGGCGACTTCAAGGTGTTCAACGCGTACGTGTCCACGTTTTTCGGCGGCGAGCTGAGCGAGCTGGAGCTCGCGTATCCTTCGGACATCCAGGTCGTGGGGGGGAACAAGATCCTGGTGGCGGACGAGTTCCAGAGCCGCGTGGTGGAGATCGACCTCGACACCGGGGCCCTGACGACGGTCGCCGGCACGGGCAACGCGGGATTCACGGGCGACAACCTTCCGGCGGACACGACGGGCCTGACCCTGCCGTCGTCGAGTTGCCGGGACGCGGGGGGGCATCTGTTCATCGCGGACACGGGGGCGCACCGGATCCGGCGCGTGGACGCGGCGTCGAATTTCATCACGACGTTCGCCGGCACCGGGGACCGGGATTTCCAGGGTGAGCATGCGTCCGCGGGCGCCGCTGCGTTCGCCCAGCCCCGCGGGGTGGCCTACGATGCGTCGAGATCGATCCTCTACGTCGCGGACACCGAGAACGACTGCATCCGGGCCGTGAACCTGGGCGGCGTCCGGACGAGCGTGGCGGGGATCTGGATCTCTCCCGGCACGGTCGCCACGGTGGTCGGGAACCCCGGGCAGAGCGGGCACGCGGACGGCCCGGCGGGCTTTCCGGGAAGCGTCGGGCAATACGCCTCGCTCCGGTTCGGGACCTCCGGCCACATCGGGATCGCCTATTACGACGAGACGAACGGGAGCCTGAAGTACGCCGCGTTCGACGGCACACGGTGGTCCGTCCACCAGGTCGATTCCGCGGGGTGCGTGGGGAGCCACGGCTCGCTGGCCCTGGACGCGTCGAACCGCGCGCACATCAGCTACTACGACGCGGACAACGCCGCCCTGAAGTACGCCTGTCTCGACACGGCAACAGGCGTTCTCGACGTCTTCACGCTGGACGGCAAGGGCGACCGCGGCCAGTACTCGAGCATCGCCGTCAACGACCAGACGTCCGCCTACGGGTTTCTCGAGATCTTCATCGCCTACTACGACGCGGGCAACGGCGACCTCCTGCTGAAATGGTTCGACGGCACGGACTGGGGGAACTACGACTACGCCACCGGGCCCGTCGTGGACGCTGGCGGCACGTCCGACGTCGGACGGTACGCCTCGCTCGCGCTGGAAATCGACACGACGTTCGGGATCGCCTACCCCCACGTCGCCTACTACAACGCGACCGACCCGGGTCTCATGTACCGGTACTGGAACCCGAGCCTCTCGACGCCCGGCTGGGCGGATCGGGGGGGCAACCCCGTCTTCAACAACACCGACGACGACGGCCGGTGGTGCTCCCTCGCCCTCGATTCCGCGGACCGCCCCCACATCGCCTACTTTTCGACCGACGGGTCCATGGATGAGGTCTGCTACACCTACTGGACGGGGGCGAACTGGAACCCGGCGTACTCCGTGGACGGCGATACGCTCAACCCGGTCGGTCCCGATCTTTCCCTCTACCTCGACGCCGCCGACCACCCGCACATCGTCTACTACCGGAACGACGCGGAGCTGTGGTACGGGCACGATCCGGGGACGGGATGGTCGACGGTCAAGGTGGACGGTTCGGGAGCCGTGGGGTTGTGGGCGTCCATCCACGGGCCGACCGGCAGCAGTTTTCCCGGCGTCGCCTACGTGGAGCGCTACGACCAGAACCCCGAGATGTACCGGCTGCGCTTCGCGCGCAAGACCGCGAGCGCGTGGTCGCGGCGGTTCGTCGACATCGGGCGGTCCGCCGAGGTGGACGAGCCCTACGCCCTCGAGGTCGCGCCCGACGGCAACCTCTTCTTCTCCTCGCAGGGGAAGGTCCGCGTCCTCAACACGGGAAGCGCGCCGGTCAAGCCGGCGGGCGTGACCGTCCTCCCCGCCCACGTCAAGACGATTGCGGGCATGCCCGCCTCGCACAGCGATGTCGCCTACGACGGCGTGACGCTCCACGTCGCCTACACGAGCCCCTCGACCGGGAAGCCGAAGTACGCGTCCGGGTGTCCGGGGAACTACTTCGACCGCCAGGAGATCCCCGACGCCGCGACGACGAGCGCGTCTCACGTCTCCATCGCCCTGGACGCGATGAACCAGCCCCACATCGCCTACTATTCCCACGACACCCGCACCTTGCACTACGCCACGTACGATCTCACGACCTGGACCGTCGAGACCGTCGACACCTCCGGCCACGACGTCGGCCGGCACGCCTCCATCGCCCTGGACGCGTCGGACAACCCGCACATCGCCTACTACGACGCGACGAACGGCGACCTCCTCTACGCCTCGCGCGCGGGCACGTGGACCACGCAGGCCGCGGACAGCGGGACCGACGACGTCGGCCAGTACGCCTCCCTGGACATCGACGATGCGGATCGGCCGCACATCGCCTACTACGACGCGACGAACGGGGCGCTGAAATGCGTCTTTCTCAACGGCGCCTGGGTCGCGCACGACGGGAACAGCGCCACCGTCGACAGCACGGGCGTCACGGGCCTCTACGCTTCCCTGCAGCTCGACAACGCCGCCACGAACCAGCCGCACATCGCCTATTACAACCGGACCCAGCAGTCGCTCCGCTACGCGCACTTCACCAGCGGCTCCCCGGGCAGCTGGAGCACCGAGACGGTCTCGGCGCTCGGGAACGTCGGCCTCTATGCCTCCCTCGCGGTCGAGCCGGACAGCCACGACGTCTTCATCGCCTGCCTGAACGGCTCCGTCAACCGGGGCCAGGTCTTCTGCGACCGGGGATCGGGATGGACGTTCAACTTCCTTCAGGACGACGGCGGGGAGAACCTGAGCCTCGCCGTCGGCTTCGACTTCGCGGGATCCACGTCGGAAACGGGCTACATCGCCCTCTCGCAGCCGGACCGCGACGGCCAGCTGCGGATCCATGATTTCGATTTCGGAACCATGTACTCCGCGGGATGGACCACCATCGACCAGCGGCGGTACTCCGACAACTTCGCAGGCGACGGCGGGCCCGCCCTCGACGCCCTCTTCTCCCAGATCCACGGCCTGGCTCTGACGAAGTACGGCACGGGCGCCGCGACCTACGACGCCCTGCTCGTGGCCGACGCCGACAGCAGCCGGATCCGCGCGATCAACCTGAACGACCCGCAGGCCGCCTCGCCGATCCCCTTCGATGTGGCCAACACCACCGTGGAGGCGGGACGGGTCCAAACCCTCGTCGGAAACGGAGACGCCGGCTACGACCCCGACGACGAGGGGGCGGTCGTGAACGAGCTCCCGCCGGGCGACCCCCAGCACAATCCGATCGAGATCTCCATGCCCCAGGACGTGAGCGTGGACGCCGCCGGCAACATCTTCATCGCGGATTCGGTGAACAGCCGCATCCGCCTGGTGAACACGGGCGCCACGAACCTGACCGCCTGCGGCAAGACGATCGCCCCCGGCGCGATCCGGACCCTCGTCGGAAGCGACAACACCGTCGCCGTGTCCAACTCCCTCTTCTACCCCTCGGGCCTCGCGATCGACCCGACGGACGGCGCGATCTACGTCACCGACTACATCGGCTACGTCTTCAGGATCGACCGCGCGGCGAGAACGTCGACCGTGGTCGCGGGAAGCCGGGGGCTGGGCTTCGACGGGGACGGGAGCACGGCCGTGGGCGCCGAGTTCTGGGGCGCCCACGACATCGCCGCGGACCGCGAGGGCAACCTCTACGTGCTCGACCAGGGGAACGTGCGGATCCGCCTCGTCAACCGGGGGACGGCCGATTACACCCTGAACGGGGGGGCGAACCTGGTGACGGTGGCGCCCGGCAACATCGACACGATCCTCGGCACGGGCGTGTTCACGGGCGAGTTGGACGGCGAAGGCGGGAGCGCTGCCGACGACCTGGGCGACGGGGGCGATTGCAACGTGGCCACGACCCGCGAGCTCGCGAGCGTCGCCATGGACACGCGGGCCTCGGTCTGGAACAGCGAGGCCATGCCCTCGGGGGCGGCGGTCGGGAACCAGCGAGGGGTGCTCTACGTCGCGGACCGGTCGAACAGCCGCGTGAGGGCGATCAACCTCAATCCGGACACCGAGACCGCCCCCATGACGATCGCCGGCCTCGGCACCGGCATGGGGAACTGGCCCCTCTCCTCCGGGGAGATCGCGACGATCCTCGGCGACGGGACCAATAACGAAGGGGACGTCCAGCTCGGCCTGTTCGCCGTCGGTCCCGGGGGCATGGCCATCCCCCAGCCCGTCGTCCTCGCCTTCGACGACGCCTCCGGCCTGCTTCTCGTCCTCTGCGCCCACCCCTACGTTTTGCTGGCGGTGAACACGCACGATCCCGGATCGCCGTTGACGACGCAGAAGATCATCGAGGTCGCGGGATTCACGATCCAGCCGGGCCTGATGGAGCTGATCGCCGGGAACCCCTTCAACTTCGAGCAGGGCTTCAACGGCGACGGCATCCCCGCGCGGATGGCCTGGTTCGACGATCCGGGGTTCATGACGGTCGGCAGGACCACGGTCACGGCGGGGTCGCCGGACACCGTCTGTGTCGAGGCGATCTTCATCGCCGACCGCGGCCAGCAGCGGATCCGGGTGATCGACGACGACGGGATCATCCACACCTGGGCGGGCACGGGAGAGGCCGGGTTCAACGGCGACGGCGTGCCGCCCCACAACGCCCTCGTCAACGAGCCGGCGGGCATCGCCTGGACCACGGACGGCACGAACGATTTCTTCTTCTACGTCGACACGCTCAACAAGCGGGTGCGGTGGCAGGTGAAGTAGGCCCGATGATCTGGTCCGGTCCATCAAGGCTTTGAGGCATCTTGATCCGGTGTTTGCGTAAAGGGTCCTTCTTGTTTTTGCTCTCGTCCGCCCCCCCTTCCCTCCGATACAGGAAGGGAGGGGGGAGAGAAGACAAGCAGCGAGGAAGAGACATGAGACCCGAAACGAGCGACCGGAACCAGGAGGTTGCGCCGCCGGCCGGCGAGTTCCACCAGGGCCTGGAGGAAGCCCGCGCGATCCTCTGCGACGCCGCGGACGCCTGGGCCGAGGGCGATCCCGAGTGCCCCGCCACCCTGGCCGTGCTCGTCGACGTGCTGCGCGCCTTCGCGAATCGCGGCCTCCTCGCCTTTCCCGGCGAGCCGATCCCCGTGCGCGCCGCTTGACCCTCCAGGCCTTGCGGCGGTTGAGGCGAAGGGGCGGCCCGGATATCATGGCGTGCGTTCCCTGGGGCCAAGGAGTCGTCTTGCCGGTTACAGGTTACAGACACAGCCATGCAGCGCGCCCGCAGCATCGCCGTGGTCACGGGCCGAAAGCCTGCGTGGCCCGTGTGACACACGCCTCCCACAAGCAGCCAGCTCGGAATGGGACCGCAACCTTCTGGGCGGCCTCTTCTCTTGCGCTCCCCCCCTCCATCGACTATCCTCCGGCCTTTCATGCCCCGGAAACGAGACATCCCTTCGAGAGAACCCTGTCATGAAGATCGCCCTGGTCGGGCTGAAGAACGCCGGCAAGACCACGCTGTTCAACGCCCTCACCGGCCAGGAGGCCGAGGTGACCTCCTATACCGTCCCCGGCAACGAGCCTCACATCGGGATCGTCCCCGTGGAGGACGAGAAAGTGGAGGCGCTGGCCCGCCTCTACCGCCCGAAAAAGACCACCCTGGCCACCGTGAACTTCGTCGACTTTCCGGGCCTCTCCCCCGGCGACGCCGCTTCCGGCCTCCTGTCCGGCGAGAACGCGGACTGGATCCGGAACGCCGACGCCTTCGCCCTGGTGGCCCGCAACTTTCCCGACGACCTCATGGGAGAGCCCGCACCCCTGGCCGACGTCCGGCTCTTCGTCGAGGAGCTGGTGATCGCCGATTTGATGGTCGTGGAGAATCGCCTGGAGCGGATCGCCTGGGGCCGGGCACGCGGACGCCGGCGGTCGGCCGCGGCGGACCGGGAGGAACGCCTCCTGGAGAAACTCCGTGCGTCGCTCGAGGACGGGAAGACCGTCCGGGAAGCCGGCCTCTCGTACGAGGAGACGAAGACGATCCAGAGCTTCCACCTTCTCAGCGAGAAACCGCTCCTCGTCGTGCTCAACACCAGCGAGGCCCGCTACGGGAAGAACGCGGACCTGATGGAAACGCTCGGCGCCTCGTTTCCCGTCGTCGAGTTCGCGGGGCAGTTCGAGATGGAACTGGCGCGGCTTGGCGAGGGCGACGACGCAACCCTCTTCATGGAGGACCTGGGCATCCCCGAGTCGGCACGGGCCCGTCTGACCAAGGCCGCGTACGCCTTACTGGGCCGGATCAGCTTCTACACCGTCGGAGAGGACGAGGTCCGCGCCTGGACCCTCCGGCAAGGAGGAAGCGCGGTCGACGCGGCGGGGACCATCCACTCCGATCTGGCCCGCGGCTTCATCCGGGCCGAATGCTTCTCCACCGGCGACCTGTTCCGTGCAGGCTCCGAGAAGCGCATCCGGGAGAGCGGCCTGTTCCGCCTCGAGGGCAAGGACTACGTCGTGAAGCCCGGCGACATCCTGTCCATCCGGTTCAGCGTGTGATCATTCCATCATGCTCTCGACGGAATAGAACCACCGGCCGTCCACCTTCTTGAAGATGGCGGTCTTCTGCTCCCCGCTCTCGTGGACGACCCGGGCCTTGGCCCGGTCTTCCCGGGTCTCGAGGTCCTTCATCTCGACGGCGGGATCGTCCCCCGGGGGATCGTCCGAGTGCTTCTTCACGAAGGCGCACAGGTCCTCGTAGTAGGCCTCGAGGTCCACGTCTGCGAGGAACGTCTCCGCCGTCTCCAGGAACGCCGTCTTGTCCTCGGCGGCGAACATCTTGCCGATCTCCTTGCCGGACACACCCTCCGGCTTCTCGGCCACGTTGTGTTTCTCCCGGATGTCCGCGAATTCCTTCCGGATCTCCCCGGCGTTCTCCTTGCCCCGCCCGGCGAAACCGGAAGCGAAGTGGAACAGGAAGACCATGCCCGCCCGCTCCCCGGGCACGATGTAGGGGAGGACCTCGTCGAAGTCGCCCTTGTTCATCTTCTCCTTCATCGCCTCGAACGCCTTTTCCGGCGATTCGAACCCCTCGCTCCTCGTCCCGCCCCCGTCGCCTTCGCCGGCTTCCCCTCCGTTGCCCCCGTTTCCGTCCTCGCCTTCCCCTCCGCTCTTGCCGCAACCCGGCCCCAGCCCCAGCCCGAGGACCAGCGCCGCCGCCAGCATGAGAACCCAAGCGGATTGCATCTTCATGGTCTCCTCCTTCTCTTTTCGATCGTGTGCGGATTTCGGATGAGCGCGCATTGAACCAGATGTGGAACGAGGCGCCCCACCCTGATCGCGGATGAACCTCCTCGGCGGCGCTACAGCTGGTCCAGCAGGCGAGACAGCTGCCCGTTCAGATCCTCGATCTCCTTTCCCACCCGCAGGACTTCCTTGAATGTCGCATCGGAAGCCAGCGCCTCGGCTTTCGCCTCCAGCTTCTCGAGCCGGGCGGCGTCGCTCTTGTTGTGGTCGATCCAGGAGGACAGGATCGACTTCAACCGGCCCCGCTCGTCCGTGGGGTGCTTCGCGAGCACGTCTTCGACCTTGCTCCGGATCTGGCTCTCGGGCACCGCCCCGAGCAGCTCGTTGACCTTTTCCCCGTTGGCGAAGAAGAGCTGCATCGGGATGCTCTGGATGCCGAAGGTCATCGCCACCTGCTGGTTCTCGTCCACGTTGACCTTGCAGAACTTGAAGTTCTGGTATTCCTCGGCCAGCTTGTCGTAGATCGGCGATACCATCATGCACGGACCGCACCAGGGCGCCCAGAAATCGACCTCCACGGGCACCTCGGACTGCAGGACCTCCTGCTCGAACGTTGCGTCGGTCACCTCGACTACCTTGCTCATGACTGCTCCCTTCCAGAAAAAAACGATTCCGGAAGTATACCAGACCGGCGCAATCGCGGCCATCGCGGCGAGCGAGCCATTCGCGGCGCACGCCGGTCCGGGCGTGGCGCGTTCGGAAGACCGGTCTCGCAGGACGACCGGGCCCCCTCGCGTCCCTTCTCCGGGTTCCCCCCCGCTGAACGGGCGCATCCCCCGGCTACGAACGACGCCCGGACCGTAGCCGTCGGCTACGAGGGCCTCCGCGCCGGGATGGGGATGCCCCGGCCGGGTCGCCTCCCACCCGCCTGGAGCGCCCCCTGGCGCCGCCCGCACCGTCCGGCCTCGGGCGGGGCCCTTGGCACGACGTTTGCCACTGGAACCGTGCCCGGCGCTCGCCGGGAATCCGAGGCACGAGCGCGCGAAGCGTTCCCGACGACGAAGGAGGACCGCCATGTCCCAAAAGGAAAACGACCGGCCGCCCACGACCAACGATGCCGGGATCCCCGTGGCCAGCGACGAGTTCTCGCTCACGGTCGGCCCGGACGGACCCATCCTGCTGCAGGACCACTACCTCATCGAGCAGATGGCCAACTTCAACCGGGAGCGGATTCCCGAGCGCCAGCCCCACGCCAAGGGCTCGGGGGCCTTCGGGCGTTTCGAGGTGACGCAGGACGTCAGCGCCTGGACGAAGGCCGCGGTGTTCCAGCCGGGGGTGAAGACCGAGACGCTGATCCGCTTCTCCACGGTGGCGGGCGAGCGGGGAAGCCCCGACACGTGGCGCGACCCGCGCGGTTTCGCCCTCAAGTTCTACACGGCCGAGGGCAACTACGACATGGTGGGGAACAACACGCCGGTCTTCTTCCTGCGCGACCCCATGAAGTTCCAGCACTTCATCCGCTCCCAGAAGCGCCGGGCCGACAGCGGCCTTCGCGACCACGACATGCAGTGGGATTTCTGGACGCTCTCCCCCGAATCGGCCCACCAGGTCACCTGGCTGATGGGCGACCGGGGCATCCCCAGGACCTGGCGGCACATGAATGGCTACTCGAGCCACACCTACATGTGGGTCAACGCCGGGGGCGAGCGGTTCTGGGTGAAGTACCACTTCAAGACCGACCAGGGCATCGATTTCCTCACCCAGGCCGAGGCCGACCGGATCGCGGGCGAGGACGCGGACTACCACCGCCGGGACCTTTTCGAGGCGATCCGGCGGGGCGACCATCCCAGCTGGACATTGAACGTGCAGGTCATGCCCTTCGCCGAGGCCGAGACCTACCGGTTCAACCCCTTCGACCTGACGAAGGTGTGGCCGCACGGGGACTACCCCTTGCACGAGGTGGGCCGGCTCGTCCTGGACCGCAACCCGTCCGATTTCCACACCGAGATCGAGCAGGCGGCTTTCGAGCCCAACAGCCTGGTGCCGGGCATCGGTCCCAGCCCCGACAAGATGCTCCTCGCCCGCCTGTTCTCCTACGCCGACGCCCACCGGGCGCGGCTGGGGGTCAACTACAAGCAGATCCCGGTGAACCGGCCCAGGGCGCCCGTGCACAGCTACAGCAAGGACGGGGCGATGCGGGTGGAGAACGTCTCGGACCCGGTCTACGCGCCCAATTCCAAGGGCGGCCCCGTGGCCGACGGCGCGCGGCATCCCCAGGTGGAGATCTGGAAGGCCAGCGGGGACTTCGTCCGCGCGGCCTACACGTTGCGCGAGGAGGACGACGACTGGGGCCAGGCCGGGACGCTGGTGCGCAAGGTCCTGGACGGCGCGGCGCGCGACCGGCTGGTGTCCAACGTGGTCGGGCACCTGAAGCAGGGGGTGACCGAGCCGGTGCTGGAGCGCGCCTTCGCCTACTGGCGCAGCATCGACCGGGAAACGGGGGACCGGATCGCGGCGGGGGTGCAGGGCCGCTGAGGGGAGGGGGCAGACAGGGACCGGAGATTGGGGATTTCAGCCGGAGGAGCGGGAACGGATTTGGATCTGGGTTGTTTGTAACCTGTAACCGGTAACCTGTTTATGCTGTGGGCTGCTACTATCCGTTTGTGGCAAAGCACAGCCACACGGATTACAGGTTACAGGTTACAGACACCGCCTTGCAGCATCGCCTTGCAGCATCGCCGTGGTCACGGGCCGAAAGTCTTCGCGGCCCGTGACACACGCCTCCCACAAACAGCAAACTCGGAAAATGTTCCGGGGAGGGGCGTTGCAAAGCAAGGCGGCGACCTGGCGATTGGACCGGGGACATTCCCGCAACCACTCACCCACTCAATCACTTCGTTGCGCACCAAACCGGAACTTATCGGTTTGGATTGGAGGGCGAGCCTCTCCTCCTTCGCTTGCAGGTGGTTGCGAGAGCTACGGAGGACCCTACGTAGCCCTTGCAAGAGCCGATCGGCGTAGTACGGGCCGGCGAGCCAGACGTCGGCGGTCGCCCCCTATCAGTCTCTTCAGAGGCGTTCCCGTTTCCCGGCTCCAGGCCACGCCGCCGTTGGCCCCGGACACGAGCACGGCCTTTACAGCCCACGGCTCCCCGAATCCCTCCGGGTGTCCCTTCCCTCCTGTAACTTTTCCCCTCCCTCTTCCGTTCAAATCGATGGATCTGCGACGCGTGGACCCTTCTGGGAGGTGAGCCATGGGATTCTGCGAGTTCCTGGGGGCGGCGGACTTCTCGGCGTTGCCCGACGACATCACCTGGTTCGACATGATCCTGGCCTCGGGGATCTTCGGCCTGGCGGTCCTGCTCCTCTGCCTGGTGCTCCTGGGTCTCGGGATCTTGGGCCTGCTGTCGAGGCCCAGGCCGAGGCTGTCCATCGCGCTGGGCTGTCTGGGTTTCGTCCTCGGCATCGTGGGCGCCTACTTCGGCTACAACGTGGCGGACAGCTACATCCTCCAGAGGGGGGGATGGGCCAAGGTGGATCCCGTCGAGCTCGCGGACGCGGCGGCGTTCACCATGGTGCTGGTCTATCTCGGCCTCGCCGCCCTGGCCCTGGGTCTCCTCTCCGCCCTGACCCGGGTGCTGCGCGGAAGCGGCGAGCGAGGGGAGGCGGCCGCCGCCTAGACACGCGGCTTTCAACCACCAAGACACCAAGCGGAGCCCTGATGCGTGACGAAGTCTCTGCATCAGGGGCACGAAGCGGTGATCATCGCCGCAAGCGCGTCGGGAAAAGAGAGAATCCGGTTCTTCGAAGGATTCATTTCGCCCTCCATTTCTCCTCGCGACGTCGGACCAGGTCCAGGACGTCCTCGACCGTTTCGGCTTCGAGGCAGCGTTCGACGAACTCCTCTGGCGCCGCTGGCCGAGCACGGCATCCTCACGAAGGTCGGGCTCGGGGTGCTCCTCTACGCCGGCGCGATGCTGGCCTGCCAGCTCCTGTTCTGGCTGGTCGTCACGCCCTTCGTCATCATGGCCTCGAAGAAGTACCGCTTTTGGGTGACAAACCGCCGGGTCGTGACGCGCTCGGGCATCGTGGGCTACAAGATCTCCTCCATTCCGCTTGAGCGGATCGCGGACGTCACGGTCTCTCGCAACGTGATCGCGATGATCGCGAGGACGCCGCTGGTCGTCATCCGGGACATGGCCGCGAACTCGAACTGGCGGGGTCCTCGGTGGATCGGGGTGGACGACGCCGAGCAGGTGCAGCACGACATCCTGGAGGCGACGGCGGAGGTCAACCGGGCGGGGCGGGCGGTGTAGAGGAATTCATCTTCGGCGAGGCGGTGGCGGACCGGAACCCGAAGTCACCGGCACCCTTATACGAACCATCTCGTCAGAAGTGAACTCACTTTTCGAGGAACAGGCGGGAAGAAAGAGGCCACACGCGAGAAGCACGACACCCGGAAGGGACAGGAGTTCGTTTATACTCATTCTGAAGGGTCTCCGTGTCGGCGCGCACCCATGATAACATCCCTACTGTTTTTGACGATCATGTGACCGATCTCTTCGCGGCTTATTATTCGGAAATCCCTCAATTCCGACTATATTGCAGTAAATTGCATTTTGGTCTTGACTTTTCGGCAGCATATTGCATGATAGTCGCATGGAACGTATGCAAGAAAAATCGATCCGCCTGGACCTGGATCGAAAATACGTCTTCATCACCGGACCCCGCCAGGTCGGGAAGACCACCCTCGCAAGGAACGTCGCACGGGCGTGGAAGGGTTCCGCCTATCTCAATTTCGACGCCGACCGGGACCGTCCGGTCATTCTGCGGCAGTCGTGGGACCGGAAGGCGCCGCTCGTGATCCTCGACGAGGTCCACAAGCTCAAGAGATGGAAGCGGCGTCTCAAGGGGGTGTACGACACGGAAGGCATTCCTCCCCGGATCCTCGTCACGGGAAGCGCGCGCCTCGATCTCTACCGCCGGGGGGGAGACTCCATGGCGGGCCGGTACTTCCTCCACCGGCTCCATCCGTTTTCGGTCCGCGAGCTCCGCGGTTCTGATGCCCCGCGGGGGATCCTGGATCGCCTGATCCTTCTCGGCGGATTCCCGGAGCCGTACCTTTCGGGAAGCGAGTCGGAGTCGGCGCGCTGGCGCCTGCAGCACTTGGAGAGGATCGTGCGGGAGGACATCCAGGATCTCGAGCCGGTCCGGGACGTGCGCTCGCTCCTGCTGCTCGTCGATCTCTTGCGTGAGCGCGTGGGTTCGCCCGTCTCGTACGCTTCCCTCGGAAGGGATCTCGAGCTGTCTCCCCACACCGTGAAGCGCTGGATCGAGGTGCTCGACCACATGTACGTCCTGTTCCTCGTGAGGCCGTGGCACCGCAACGTGGCCCGCGGGATCCTGAAGGCGCCGAAGGTCTACTTCTACGACACCGGCGCCGTTGCCGGGGGGGAGGGGGTCCGCCTGGAGAACGCGGTGGCCGTGTGCCTGAGGAAATGGCTTCACTTTCTCGCGGACACGCGGGGTCGATCAAAGGATCTCTTCTACATCCGGGACAAGGAGAAGCGGGAGGTGGACTTCGCCGTGGTGGAAAAGCAGCGGCCGAGGATGCTCATCGAGGTGAAGCGCTCCGACACGGCGGTCTCCCGCGCGCTGGCGCATTTCTCGGCGAGATTGAAGCCGGACGAGGCCCTGCAGCTCGTCCAGACGGCTTCCCGTCCCGAGACCGCCGGAAGCATCCACGTGCGCCCCGCTGCGGACTGGCTGGATTCGCTCGACGCGTGACGCGGACCTGCGTCGGGACGGGCGCGAAGGTATCCGCGCCCCGTGCAGCGATGACCCGCGTTACTGCCGGCTGGAAGCCGGCGGTCCCACCCGCGGCGGGCAAATCCCAAATCCCCCCGCCGTCGCTTGTTTGGCCGGGGCGGGAGCTATGGCGGGCCTTCGGAAATCTACAATCCCAAATTCGTAATTCCTAAATCCCCTCTGCGTCCTTGGCGTTTTCCCCCCTCTCTCTCCGTGCCTCCGTGACTCGGTGGCTTCATGTCGTATTGACGAAGAACTGGATCTCGGTCCGGTACTTCCGCTCGTTGCCCTTGAACAGCATGCCGGGCCCCTTGAGGTAGACCTCGCGCGAGGGGACGACGACGTCGAGACCCTTCTCCTTGACGTGGTCCGTCAGGCGCCGGTACCCCTCCTTGAGGGTCTCGTAGGGTACCATCCCAGTCCCTTATCCTGACACCCATGATAAACTTCTGAAGGTCTACCGGGAAGATCCGCGGATCGAGTCGCTGATGCCAAAGGGACGCATGCCCAAGGAAGAAGAGGGGGGAAGCATCCCCCGGGAGGTCCTGGATCACGCCCTGGCCCTGCTCGAGGAGGAACCTGACAGGTCCATGACGGTGCTCGCCGACCGGTTGAACCGGCGGACCCCTTCGAATCCGCCGATCACGCGAAGTTCCCTCCGGCAAACGGCAATGGAACCGCCGGATTACCGACTCGCCGGCCTGCCAACTCGCTGACAGAGTCGCGGGCGCGAGCCCGCGAGCCCTGCAGGGACCGTTCGGCAATGCTCGGAACGTCTGCCGGCGTCGTCCCGTCGAAAAACGAACAACGGCGCCGCGGAAAACGGACGATATTTCACGGCCGGCGATGGACAGCCGTCGCCGCGCGCCCACAGCGGCCAGCCGGCAGCCGGTTGTCCGTACCCCGCGTATCGGGGCGGGCACGGGGGGCCTTCGGCCCCTTGGGGGCCGAAGGCGTAGCGCCCATGAAAACGGCCGGATCTTCGATCCGGCCGTTTTCATGGGCGCTGCGGGACTTGAACCCACGACCTCTACAATGTGAGTGTAGCGCTCTACCAGCTGAGCTAAGCGCCCTGGTACAAAACTAGATCGTGCCTTTCCGCCGCCTTGCTGTCAAGGGCATACCATCTTCTCCCGAAGGAGGTTACGCTGGACAAGGATACGATTTTGGTTTTCCCGCGCTTTTGCACGCGGCGCCGTGCGAGAGCCGGATGAAAAGGGGACAAGTCGACGGTTGACGGATCTTCATAAGAACCTCTGCTTTTCTAACCCTCGTCTTGGATCTACGGTCGTTTTTCAGTTTTACAGTAGCTCTGGACAATGCGCTCGCGATACTACCGTGCCGCCTAAGACCGAACCGAATGGCCAAGGAGGATATCCGGCAACGCGCACTCCCCACAGATCGACGGACTCCTTTAGCAGGATTAGGAAAG
>Ga0180433_10005488_pt1 | contig 17101 bp, 14 predicted proteins | sample SS_ome_8_FD_132980 | JGI IMG/M metagenome (GOLD analysis project Ga0180433, IMG submission 132980) | Hypersaline lake sediment archaeal communities from the Salton Sea, California, USA - SS_1_D_1 metaG | ecosystem: Environmental > Aquatic > Non-marine Saline and Alkaline > Hypersaline >... | reverse complement strand
TTTTTTAGCTAGATAACTTTGTATAGCATCTTTTGCAACTTTTATCAGTTTTTTGCCGTCTTCTTGAGTCAGCATTTTACTTGATTTTTTTTGCTTGTTCTTTGATTTTTGCAATATCCTTTGTGAGTCTTTTCACTGCTGCAGAAATAGTTTTTTTAGGGTCTGCTCCATCTGTTTCTAGTATGAATTTTGGAATGTTTATCAAAGGGTGTGCAATGTTGTATCCTGTTGCTTTTACATGTGAATCATTCCACAGCTCTTTTTGCAGTGAATTGCATAGTGTGTGTCCTTCTCCAGGAACTTCGAACACTAGTTTGTTCTTTTTTTCTTCGATTATTTTTACTTCCATTTTATCCTCCTTAATTAGCTTGTTATTTATAAAGGTTGTTGTTCAGTATCAGCATCAATCTTTAGCTCTATCTCTCCAAGACAGTTATATGTAAACGGAAATAGCTTTTGCCCGGGAGGGTTCATCAAAACAAACGCAATATAACTTGCCCTGTCATAAACGTACGGCTTTAAATCAAACCACAGCACTGAAGCTCGCAGTATTTCAGGATCTGTTCGTATCTGTCGAGCAATCAATTCTGTCATTGGTTCTCCTAATTTATTAGTCTTAAATCGTTCACCAGTTGATGTTATTTGTGAGTTCAAGCAAGGGTAATGCGCATGCACAATCTCGTGCATTAGGGTCATATCTCGGGAGTATGGTTTTCTTTTATATTTATTCGTGCTCCCAAACAAGGTGATTGTTTTTGTTTCTTGGTTGCAGGTTCCGGTAATTCCTGATTGAGAATAATACATCTCAACAATCCAGCCTTCTGTTATCAATCTATCAATGCTTAAGGGCGTGATGGGATTTGTATCCATTAATGGCTTCATCTCGTCGGCAAACCATTTATTTTTTTCTTGGCAAAGATATGCTTCCAGCTCTGCAAAGCTTGCCTCAGCAATTCGGCCCTGTTCAACCTTACTTAAATCAATCATTTCTGTATTCATAATTTATCATTGCTAATAAAGCTATTCCTGCAGTTTCTACACGCAGTATTTCTTTCCCAAGGTTCGCGTCAATAAATCCTTTTTGTTTCGCCTCTTTTATTTCCTCGTCGGTAAAACCGCCTTCAGGCCCAATTAAACACACAATCCTATTGGGCTTTTTCTTCTGCAATACTTTTTTAAGTCCTTGTTTTGCAGTCGGCAAAGCAATCAGTTTAAGGTCATACTCGTCGGTAAAGTCAACAAATTCCTCAAATTTCAGTGCTTCTGTTATCTCAGGGATAGTGGATCTCTGGCTTTGCTTGGCTGCTTCAATCCCTATTTTGCTCCAGCGCTCACTTTTTGCAGATTTTGTGGGTTTAACCACGCTTCTTTGAGTTATTAAGGGTATTATTCTCACTACGCCTAATTCTGTGGCTTTCTGTATCAGCCAATCAAACCTCTTGCCTTTAGGAATAGCTGTGGCTATATCTACTGTAACCCGGCCTATTCTCACTTTTTCCCTTGCAACTACCTTTATTTCTGCATTTCTAGCCCCTATTGCCTCTATTACTCCTTTTAGTTCACTTCCTTTGCCATCAAATAAGCATATCTGGTCTCCCTTCTTAAGCCGTAGAACATGCATGTGCCTGGCCTCTTCTCCTTCTATACTCACTTTTCGACCGTTTGGCAGCTTCTTGCTGAAGAATCTTGTTATTTTAGCCATTTTTGCTTTATTTCCTTCTTCTTAACTCTCACTTTTTGCCCATTATTCTGGGATTTTGCCGTAATGTAGCAATAATTTTCATAGTGCCTACTTGTTTTTGATGTATTTCAAGCACCTGTGAACTCTCACTTTTTGCCCCTTTTTCTGGGATTTGCCCAGAATTTACCTCACTTTTGCATCGATTTCAGACCTCTCAAGGCCAGGGTTTGCCTCATTTGGCAGGTCGCATCTTGCCTTTCAGCCCTGCCTTTTAAGTGCAAATTGTGCTATGGCAAAAACCTTTCACTTTTCAGCTTTTCAAGCAACTATATATAATATGCTTTTCAAGCCAATTAATGAGTTTGATCGTTTATGTTATTTTTCAAAACATTTTTGAAAAATTTTATTTTGTTTTTCAAGGCTGATTTTTTGCCTTTGTTTTTGTAAAGAAAAATAAGCTACTATTTAAACCTTTTGAAAACGTCATTCCCAATCATTCCCAGTTATTCCCAGATAGTCCCAAATAATAATACATTCTCGTCTAAGAATATTCCCTGATAGTCCCATTATTGTCCCAATTATTCCCAAATATTCCCACTTATTCCCAGTTTTTAGCCTTTTTTCGACTGAAAATAGTCCCAATTTCATTCCCAATCATTCCCAGATAGTCCCAAAAGCAAACTGAGACCGTCCCAAGTCATTCCCGTTTGTTCCCAGACGTTCCCAAAAAAACACGTTCCCACGTCGATAAATAGTCCCAAAATAGTCCCATTCTTATTCCTGGGATGGTCTCAGGACCATACTGGGAATGTCTCATTTTGCAGAAAGATTTTTATACTTCTTGGCTTTTTTCAGCTATAAACATGTTTTTTTGGAATTCAAAAAGGGTTGATGAAAAAATAGCTAGGCTTGATGCTAAGCTTGTTGCTGCGTTTGATAAAGTCAAAAGAGATAATGCTGCAGTTTACCAATGGCTTAATTTCTTCTATGATGAGGTGAATAAGCAAAAAGCACTCAATCGGCACCAGCAAGAAATTATTGACGATATAAAGCATAAGATTCATGAGATTCCGCATCCGGTTTCAAGAGAAGAAATAAAGCAGATAATTGATTCCTGCTATGATCAGGAAGCAATCTCAGAAAAAATAAGGCTCATCTCAGACAAGCTGGAACAGCTGGAAACAGCCAAGAGAGCGCCGGTAAAACGTGTTGTTGTTCAAGATTCTGCTCCTCGCACTGCGCTGCGTGAAAAGATGATTAAAAAAATAACCAGGAATTCCAAAGATTACATCAAAGGAATGATTCTTTCCTTGATTCGCAAGTACGGGCGTATATCTGCAATGGCCTTGAGAGAGATGGTTGTTGAAGAGCAGGCTCTTTGCTCTAAAAGCTCGTTTTACAGGATTTTAGAGGAAATTGAGAAAGAGCAGGGAATCACTGCAATAAGCTCTGGCAAGGAAAAAGTGTATGTTTCAGAGCTTCCAAAGCATGCCAGAAAATAGAGTTTACAGACTATAAATGTTTAAAAATAAGTTATTTTTTAATCTGTTCATTGTGAGGGGTGGTACATTTGAAACAAGCGAAACAAGAGGTATTAGTCACTAGTGACGATGTTCTTTTTAAGACGAATTTAAACCATTTTCTTGAAGCGGTTCGTGAAGAGTTAGACGACCATAGAGAGTCGATTAACGAGAACACGAATGAGATTCAATCAAATCATGAATTTCTTGCTCAACTTGATGAAAAAATGGACAAGTTGGCTGCTCGTATTGACGAGCTCACCATGCTGGTCAAAGGAAAATCTGAAAAAACCAGTAAGACTGTTAAAAAGCTTACAAAGCGTGAAAAACAAATTTTTCAGGCAATCTACAAGCTCGGTGCTATGAGTGCTTTCATCACCTACAAGGATATTGCAGCTGAGCTTAAGACTTCTGAGGCTTTGGTGGCTCAGTATGTCACAAATATCGTGGAAAAAGGAGTTCCTTTGGTTAAGCGTTATTCAAGTTCAAGAGTATACTTGAATCTTGAAAAAAGTTTTAGAGAAAAACAAGCCAAGCACTGTGTAGTTGGCGTTAATACTCCTCTGTCACATTGGGTGCATTGATTGCACTCGAGATTTTTTCTTTTTTAATCTTGTTTTGAAGTTCTAAAAGCAGCTTAAAGCTGTCATCAAGATGATTCTTTATCGTGGATTCTGCCTTTCGAAATGCTGCTTCGAGGTTGTTTCCATTAAGCTCGTATCCGATGATTACTTTTCCTTCTGCTACAAAGCTTGTTTTCTTTAGAATTCCTAGTTTTAGCCACCTGTGAAGATAGTCATACATGGTCTGGCGCTTGATTCCAGCGAATACGCCCATTTCTTCTACAGGCATAACTGCTAATTCTGGCTTTTTCTCTTTATTCGCTTGTTTTTTGCGTTCATAGAGCTCTAGAAGCAGGGGATGCATTTTTGCAGCACCGTCTTTCTTCCTCGGCAGCAAACCAAATCTTGCACGCAGGATCCTTGCCATTTCTTCAGTATCAGCGTCTGGCAGGACTTCTGCATGTCCTAGTTGAATGTTCATTCAGTATCACTCTTTTTCAAGCAAATTGATTTACTTCCTTAAATAGCTTTCGGTATTACCCCGACAATTAAAACTTTTAAGATATTCTTAAAAATCAAATATCTTAAACATAATTATTTATGCTAAAAACTTTTTGTCAATTGTTTTTTTAAGATTTGATTTTTCTGAAAAAAATGCAGAATTTCGCCATATTTTGTTTTTAAGCAGACTTTTTCAAAAATCCATACTAAGACCTTCTGAAATAGGTGATTTCAAGCCAAATTCAGCGTAAGTTTTGTTAAAATCCCGACAATTTTTGCCAACTGTCTGTTTTTTGTTTGTTTCAAAAATGCCCTTTTCCATAAAAGTCCCGACAGAGTCGGCATTATTCCATACTTTTGATGTTTATCCCGACAAATGAGTTTAAGGGGCTTTGCATGAACAACCTTGGTTCATTATGAGATCCTGACAAAGCAATGCAATTTCATTTAATTCTGGGATAATGCCTTACAATGTTGCTAAACCCTTGTTAGGCACCAGTTTTCTTAACTCTCACTTTTTGCATTTTTCAGCTAAAATGGCACTCTTTTTGAGTAAATGAGTTTTATTTTTTTATCGACGACAAATTAAAAAAATTGTTTTTGTAACTGGCTTAAGGTTACATTTTATATTGTTTAATATTGATTTGTCAAAATAACTGTTAAACTTTACTAAATAACTCTATATTTTTTAAAATAAGTATAATACAAAATAAACTTAATAAAATATATTTTGAAGTAAAAACAAAAAAAGTTTATTTGTAAAAAGTGAGGATAACAAGAGTGAGCAAGAAACCAAGCAAAAATCTTTGATTAAAATTCAAGAAAAAGTGTAGATAAAATCAGCAATTGCGAGAAAATGATAGATAGGCACTATAAAATTTTGCTAAAGGAAAGCCTGAAAATATCATATTCCTGTACTTTGCAAAAGTGAAAATAAGATTGTTTCAGAAGATACTTGACAGTTTTTCAAAAGAATAGAATCAAGCCTTAAGAAAGGTGAAAAGAAGAAAAAGTGAGCATAAAGCTCTTTTTATCCAATATAATCAAATTTTTTCTTTTTTTGAAGTGTTTGAGTTTTGCTTCCTTGTTGAACAATGTTTTTTAGCTTTTTTTCAAACTCTTCTGCTTGTTTTAATAGCGGTTTGGGATCTACGTTTAATCCAAGATAATCGTCGATTAATTGAATTATTTGTGCTGCTGCTTTGCTGTCAGGCATTTTTGTATGTGTTTCTGCAAACATGCAGGTCGTCTTTAATTGTGATTTTAAGAGTATTGCTGCTGTTGAGCCGACGATAATTCCTTCATTAAGGCATTGATGCCCTTTATTTTCCAGTTTTTTTGATGTCTGCTTGTCTTTTGTGAAATAAAAAGAGCCGCCGTCTTTTGTGGGTGTTTTTTCAGCAGAGCCTACTCCTTCTATTGTGATTAGTTCTTTTGCAGTCAATTGTTCGCAAACATCTAGTATTAAGTCTGCTGCTCTCCATTCTTGTCCTGCAGCACTGGTTATTGCATGTATTATCACTAGATTGTTTTTTTTGTTGTAGTATATTCCAATAGGGTCTACTAGTTTGCATTCGTGTATTGCAATCATGGATGGAGTTGCTTGATTTTCAAAAAAATAGTTTCCTATCTTTTCACATTCCAGATGATCTATTAAGAATCCTGTTGCGATTGTTCCAACAAGTCCAATTCCTGGAAATCCTTCAATGACGGTAGCGCCTTTTGGCTTTTTAGTGAGTATCACCTTGTTTTTTTCGTCTGTCATGGTGTTTCTTGAAATATTTGGCTACTATTTAAATTTTATCTTTATTTTTCTTTATTTTTTGACGAAAAATTTATATAATCCTTTTGTTGTTTTTCATTAAAACAAGTTCAAAATTGAGGTGATTTTGATGGCAAAGAAAAAAACTAAGATTATGGGTATGTCCTGCGGAGAGTGTCCTGCTTGGTATGGTATCCTTGTTCTTTTGGTAGGCCTTTGGTTTATGGCTGCTGATTTAGGGTATCTTTCAACAGGCGGTTTGTCTCTTTGGCCGATAGTTGTTGCTTTAATCGGTCTTAAGTTGTGGCTTTGTAAATAAGCCTTATTTCTTATTTTTTTGATTTATTTTCTTTTTTTATTGTCTAATCGCAATTTTTCTGGATTTTCTTAAGTAAAACATATAAATGATTCTGCTGTTAAATAAACCATAATCTTTTTATATTAACCGCATTTATTGCAAGGTTAGTTTGTAATTACAAAGTAGTAACTAAGGTTTTCAAGATGGCTGGAGATAAAAAAGGATACGAATTATTTAATCAACAAGAACTGCTTCAAGATATGAAGGCTATTCTTACTGATATTCAAAAGCAGGGAATTGATGATGAACTTGCTGAAAGAGTTCTTGAAACATTTCAATCAAGCATTAGAACTTATGAAATGGTTCTAGATGCACAATCTTCTATTGTTGAGAGTTATGAAGGAGAAGATATTGAAACAAAATTAAAACAAGAAATAATTGGTCTACGGCAAAAAAATCTTAGAGAGCATCAAAGAAATAATGATTTGAGCAAAGACTTGATGTCTTTAAGGCAAAAAGAAGAGTTCAAAAAATTTGTTGATGAGCTTTGGGATGCAATTCTTCAAAACCCTCCTCTTGCTGAAAAAGTGTTTAAGATTGAATTCAGCTTAGGTGAAAATCCTTCTAAAACACAGGTATTGACTAAAAAAGTAGATTTTGTACTTGCTCATTTTCTTGATGTTTCTAAAGCTAATGAACATTTTGGCTCTACCTTGACAAAGTATGCTACTCTTGCAAACAATGCAGAAGCACAGGCAGATAAATCCGCAAAAAAAGCTCAAAAACTCGAAGCAAAGCTTGCTTCAACATCAAAAAAACTAAAAGATACGTATGAAGCATTTGAAGATGTTAATAATAAATGGCAGGATTCTAACGAGCAGTATTTTGAATTAGAAAAAAAGACTAAAGAAGAACTTGCTCAGGCAAAAAATGTCAGAAAAGATTTAGAATCAGATCTTAATGATACCCTCGCTGCGTTAGATAAAACTAAAGATGAATTAACTTCTTCAGAATCAAAAGTAGCTTCTTCAGAAGAAAAATTAAGAAAGGTTAATGATAAATTAAGCGAAGAAACAAAATTAAGGCAAGCATATGAGCGGGTATACACAGCAATTAAAGATATGATGCCTGATAAAGCTAGTTCTGAATTGGCTGAACTTATTAAGAGTGATGATCCAGAGATTTCAAAACTAATCAAAGGTCTATTGAAAGAAATTTTCGTTCAAAAGTTTATTTTAGCAGATGCAGAAGAAAGATGTTCACGTTCAGAAAGAGCTGTTCAAGCGATTTTAGGTGATGATGCGTTTAAAGAGTATAAAGACTTTATTGGAAATGCGAGCGAGCATTATGCGTGGATTTTTGAGACGCATAAAGATCAGTTTGTCAAGCCTTTAGAAAAAGCAAGAAAAACAATAGAATCAATGCAAGAAGAAACAAGCTTGCTTAAGGATGCATTTTTAGATGTTGTCCGGTCAGTTCAGATTAATGGAGATAAAGGAGTGCTTGAAGCTGCTTTTGATGAAACCTCTGATGAGTCTTATCAAGATCCTATGGAGTATATTAAGTCTAAGATACCGTATGTTATTGAACAGGTAAGCAAGTATAATGCTGAAAAACATTCTTTGCAAAAAACAATAAACTCTCTTGAAAAAGAAGTAGTCAAGCTTAAAAAAGATTTGGAAGCTGCTTGTGTTAAGTTTGTTCCGCCGGAAATTCCTGTGGAAACTATAATTAAGAATGCTAATACACATAGAAACATGGCTCGGCTTTATGAACGTAAAGATCAAAAAAGATCTGCAGTATCTCAATATAAAAAAGCACTTGCTTTGTATGATAAAGCCTTTGTTAAATCATCAGAAAACGAAAAAGAAGCAATGACTGCTTTAATTAACATTTGTAATGAATCTTTGAAAAAATTGGAGGCTAAACAAAATGAATCCTGATTTATTTTTAGACAGAATGACTGCATTTAGAAATTTTTATTATGGTTCTCTTATGAACAAACAATTTGTTGTTTTTAGAGACAAGGATAAAGAAATAATTAATGATGAAGAATTATGGGATGGTGCTAGGCTTGATGAGAACAAAGCTTTTGAAAAGCATGCTATTGCGCTTATAGATTTGCCGTCAGATGATTTGCTTAGTTTTGCTAAATCCACTGGTAAAGAATTAGGTGAAGCAAATTATATTATCTCAAAACATATTAAACCAAATCCTAGAGGTATTGAAGGAGTTTTCAGTCAGGTTGATGCTGTTGATAGATGCCAGGAGCTTGAAGAAAGGCTTGCTATGGTTGACTGTGATGCAATGAGTGCTCCAGAATTCAAGCAGCTGCAAAGTGATTATAAAAAGCTAAAAAAACAGTTTAAAGAAACCGGTGTTAATCCAGAAGCAGAAGCTAAACTTGAAGAATTAAACAGGACGGTTATAGAATTAAATCAGACTCTTGAAGGCCAGAAAGAGTATATTCTTGAATTAGAGAAAAGGCCGGAACTTACTGAAGAGCAAGAAAGAATGTTTCAAGAATCACTGGATAATTATGATGCTGTTGTTGCAGAAAAACAAGCAGCAGAGAGAGAAGCAGAAGCTGTCAAGGCTGAAAAAGAGCGTGTTGAAAAAGAAAAATTAGAAGCAGAGAAAAAAGCTCGAGAGCTTGAAGAAGAAATCGCTCCTTTGAAAAGTTTGCCTGAAAAAGTGAACAAGTATGAGACAGAAAATAAGGATTTAAAAATGAAAAATGCGCTGCTGGAAACTTCTGTTGATGACAAAGACCATGAAATTGTTGAAGCAAAAGAAACAATTAAGCTTGCTGAAAAAGCTAAGTCTGATGTTGAGGCGGATTATAAGCAAAAGCTTGCTGACAAGGAGAAAGCACATTCTGAAGAAAAAAGCAAGCTTGAAACAGATATCAATAGTTTGATGAAAGATATTAAAACAGCAAAAGCAGATGCTGAAAACAAGCAGGCAACATTACAGAAAACAGAAAAAGATTTATTGGATTTAAGCAATAAGTATGATGCTTTAATGCAGGAAAAACAGGACATAGAAGATAATCAAAAAACTTTAGTTGAGGAAGCTGTTAAAGCAAAAGAAGAAGAGCTTGCAAAACAATATGGCGCAACAGTTGAAGATCGTGTCGCTGAAATTAATGCTTTAAAAGAAGATAATGTGCAAAAGCAAAGCAGAATTAATGAATACGAAGGTCAAGTTGCTCAGCTTAATCATGCTGCAGAAGCAAGAAAACAAAAGTTGACTGAGCTTAATAAAGAACTTGAAGAAATTAAATCTGACTTAAAAGAAAAGAAAGAAAAAGCAGACAAAGTTCCTGAACTTCAGTCAAAGATTGAGCAGTATGACGCAGAGCTTCTTGGTTTGAGAGATACAGCTAAGCAGGTTGCAGCATTGCAATCCGCTAAAGAACAATACGAAGCAGAGATTACTGACTTAAAAGAGCAGAAAGAAAAGGACGAAGAAGAGCTTGCAAATAAAAATCAAAGAGTTCAAGATTTAGTTGAACAAATAAGAACTCTTGAAGAATCAGCTGAAACAACTAATAAAGAGCTTGAAGACCTAAGAACAAAAGGTCATGAAGATACAGAGGTTGTTTCTAAGGCTAGGTATGATGCAGATGTTGCTTCTCGTGATGAGCGAATAAGTGTTCTTCAACAGAGTTTAGTTGATGCAAGAGCAGATGTAGAAGCTGGCAGATTGCAATTAGATCAGCAAAGAACAAATCTTGCTGAAGCTCTTCAAAAAGCAGTTGATTCTAAAGATGAATTTTACACTAAGAAGCTTGATACGCAGGCTTCAGAGTTCAAACAAAAGCTTGAGAAACAAAAACAAGCTTATGAAAATGCTGCTAAAAAGCATGATGAAAAACATGCCGCAGAAAGAAGAGATTTATTCGATGAAACTATTAGACTTCAAGAATTGCTTGAACAAGCTCGGCAGAATGCTTTTGCTGATGGCATGACTATTATATCTGTTGAAGATAAAGAAAGATTAGAAGCAGATGTTGCAAGGCTTCAAGAACAGCTTGAAAATACTGCTGATCCTGGCGCAGCATTTGTTGACCAGTCTGCAGCTATTCATGAGAAGGATACAAAGATTAGAGAACTGACTAACGCTGTAATAACTAGGAATGATTTGTTAATTAATAAGAATGCTGAAATCACAAGGCTTCAGCAGGATTATAGGGATTTAGAGTCTAGGTTTAATCAAGTTTCTGAAGAGCATCAAGCAATTGTTAATGCGCAAGCTTCGCAAGGGTCTGAAGAAGAGTCTATTGTTTATTCTATTTTTGATAAGCTGGACGAGCTTGCTGAATTGTATGACCTATCTTTTGCAGAGAATGCAAATATTGTGAATTATTTAGATTTTGTTGAGCATCTTAAAGAACAGAAAACTAATTCTGGTTCAGCTGATGATACTATTATTCTTGAGTCGGGTTCTGCAGAGCCTGCTTATCAGGATCCTGAGCCAGAATCAGAGCCAGAATCAGAGCCAGAATCAGAGCCAGTATATGAGTCTGCCGCTTCAGAGCCAACTCAAGAATCTGCTACAGAACCTTCTGTTGAAACTCCTGCTCCAGAACCAGAGCCTGTTACTTCAGGAGCATCAGCGTCTATTGATGATGCAGTAGCATCTGCAGACCCTTCTGCAGACCCTTCTGCTGGTCAAAGAGAGCAAAGTTCAGGTAGAGAGCAGCAGTTTAGTCAATCAGAACAGGCTTGGTATAATGTTGTCGGTTATGCGCTTAAGCAGTCTGGTGAAGCTAAGAAATCGCTTTTAACTTCGTATTTAAACAATTCAGGTATTGAAAACAAGCGTGTGAAGGCTTATGTTTTAGGTGTCTTGGCAGAGGATGCTTATCATAAAGCAGAGTTTGATGAGGCTTTGAGGCTCAATAAATCTGCTTATGAGGCTTGTGAGTTTGCAGAGACTGTTTTCGTAAATTCAGACTTTGATAAAGCTCAAAAAGCAAAGATTGAATGCAATATTAGAGTTATTGAGCGTAAAAAAGCAGCATAAAGCTTTATTCTGTTATAAACGCTTTATTTAAGCGTTTTAAGCATTTTAAAGCATTATGGGTGCAGTCTTTTCAGCAAATAATTAACCGAAAGCTTTATATACTAGTTATACTTTTATATTACTAATTAGTAGTAAAAAAGAAGGTTTGTGGGTGAAAAAATGGAAAAACTAAAAGACTTGCATAAAACATTAGAAAAGCTTCAAAGAGACGCTAGTAAAAAGCATTATCCTCAATCAGAAATGGATAAAAAAAGAGAAAATCCAGATCATGTTCTTAAGAATCATTATTACAAAACTACTGCAAACGAAAGAAAATTCATGGAAGAATTTGTTAAAGCTATTGAAAATCCATTATTGCTTGCAGATGAAGGAAAATACGCAAACTTGATTGACGCAATTGCTGTTGAAATTCCAGGCATTATAAAAGAAGCACTCCCTGTTATCCACACTCCAGAAGCAAGAAAATTTGTTGAAGAAGCAAAAGCACAGCTTGTTCCATTTATCAGAGATCATAAGAGTGTTATTGAAAATATTGAATCTGTTAAGAATCATAATATAGATGTTACTGCAGCAGTAAAAGCTGCAGAAAATATTCCTACTGGGCAGACTCTTTATGAAAAAGTATTGAGTGCCTCTCATGGAGAAAACAGGCTTTTAGCAATGCAGAACAGAGCTATTGCAAAAAGTAATGAAAGATTAGGTAATACACTTTCTAAACTTGACGCTAAAGTTAATAAACTTAATCAAGATAAAACTCAGCTTAAAAAAGATAAAAGACGGCTCAAAAGCGAGATTGATTTAAGTGGTGATTACGCACTTGAACAGCAAGACGAAGCTGCACAGCTTGAAATGGAACTAGAATCTATGAACAATCTTACAGAAAGGTTAAGCCAATACGAAGCTGATAATGCGCAGTTAGAAACAGAAAAAGAAAGGCTTGCAAGAGAAAAAGAAGAAGTAGAACAAAAAGCACAAGAGCTTGAAACTGAAGCTGCTTCTTTAAGAGACTTGCCTGAAAGATTAAGTCAATACGAATCTGAAAATACTCAATTAACAAGCGAAAAAGAAAGACTTGCAAGAGAAGCAGAATCAGCTAAAAGTCAAGCAGTATTCTGGCAGAGAAATGCAGAAGAATCTGGCAGTAATGCTGCTGAAAAAGAGCAAGAGCTTTCAGATGCTTACAAAAATCTTGAAGCTAAAGAAGCAGAACTTGCTAAGGCTTTAGAAGAAGCTGAGCAGACTATTGTTGTTGATCAAGAGCAGGAAGAACAAATTAGAACTTTGCAAAAAGATCTAGATGATGCTAGAAAAATAATTGAGGATCATGATAAATCTATTCTAGAATCTGTGTTAGACCTGGGGTTTTCTTCTTTCTTCGAGGAAGACACAGATCTTAGATATAAAAGCATAGCTGAAAACAGACTTAAACAGATTTGTGAATTAGAAAGAGATATTTCAGAATACAAAGCTCGTATTGAAAGATTTACTAAGGCTGCTGCTGAGAATGCAGATGTTTCTCGTGAATCCGCTGAGCAGATTAAACAATTACAAGATTTAGTTGATACTTATGAAGATCGTATTAATGGCTTGGATAGTTCTGTTGTTCGTAAAGGTTTGACTATTGAGCATTTGCGTGAACAAAAATCTAAGTATGAATCAAAAATTGCAGAATTAGAATCAGAACGCATTGATTTGCAGGAAAGAATTATGTTTACTGAGCAGGATTATGAGTCAGATGTTGAAAGACTGCAGTCTGAGATTGTAGAACTTCAAGAAAGAGTTACTTTTACAGAGCGTGATTTAGACAATGCAGTTGCTAAGGCTAGCAGGTATGAATTTGAGATTGATAATCTTAAAGATATGCTTGAATTAGAAGAGCATGCTAAAGATGCAGTTTCAAATGAATATGAAGAACAGCTTAGGATTGCTAGAACTGAGAATCAGGAATTAAAAACAAGATTAGAGACTGCTTTGAATGAAGTTGGTGAAACTTTAACTGTTGATGAAGCTTCTGCAGAGAGTGTTGAAGAAGATTATCAAACTTTGTTTCGTCCTGCTGAAATCCCAACAAATAGTGAAGATATTGAAGCTAGCGGAGAAGATATTAGTAATCTTGCTTCCGGAGAAACATTCACTCCTTTGACTGTGCCTTCAGAAATACCTGCGGGTTCAATTGATGCAAATATTGATTCTGCTGAAGTAAATGCTTTGCGTTCAGAGCTTGCTTCTGTTAAGTCAGCAAATGCTACTTTGAATAGAAAATTCATGAAACTTCTGGAAAAGTATGAAAAAGATGCAGAAAGAAGGTATGACTTGTTTTATATTGCAGAGCATGACTCTAAGTTGTCTGTTGATGGAAGGATTGAGCTTTACAAGGAATACTTGAGAGTTGCTCCTGAAGACATGCATATTGCAGGAATTGTTTATAGTAATTTTGCAGAGCTTATGGGTAATAAAAAGCAGGATTATGTTGCTGCAGAATTTTTGATTAATAAGGCAATCGCTTGTGCTGAGAAAGACCTTGAATTAAATAATACAGAAGAAGCAAAACAAAGATTAAATGATTACAAAGCAGACAAGCTTATCTGTAAGCAAGCCAAGGATTTTTTTGATGTGGGTGTAGAAACAATTCCGTCTAGAAAAGCAGCTTAAATAATATTTTTTTATCTTCTTTGAGAAGGAGGAGGCATTGTCCGTCTTCTTAATCTTGGTGCTTCTTGACTTCCCGCTCTTCTAGAAGGCGTTGGCATTTCTCTTCTGTTCATTTCTTGTATAATCGGGCTAGGATCTAATAAGTTTAATAATTTTTCTTGTTGTTGTATTATTGCATTTATGTTTGTTATTGTTTCTGCTACTGTTTTTCCTGAATTTGCCTGGCTCATGAGATATTGGCTTAGTGTCATTTCAAAGTTATTCAATAAGGCTCTTATGTTTTTTTCATAGCCGAGGTATTTTGTTAGATTCTTTTGAACTGCATTTATTAAGGTCATTTCATTTGTTGTTGCTTGATTTTTATAATCATCCAGTGCGGTTATTGCAGTTCTTATTTGTGTAAACGCACTAGTAAGCGCGTTTTCGCTTTGTCTTAAGAGTTTCATTTCCGGTTGTATTACAATATTAACTGCTCTCCACACAGGCAGCATCTGCTGTCTTGCATTGTCTGAATCTATTTTAATTACTTTTTGTTTAACAGCATATCTTGAAAATGCGGTTGTTGCTTTTTTAGCGGCAATGTATAATATTTTCAATGCTTGTCTTTGGTCTAGTATGTTGTTTTTTATTTGTTCTAGAGTTTGTATCTGTTTTGCTGGTTCTGCGGCAGGTATTGGTGTTTCTCTTGTAAATTGGTTTTTCAGTTCTTGGTCTAATATTCTTACTTTTCCTCTTAATCCTCTGAACCTGTTCATTATGTCTACTAGAACTTTGTTTACTGCGTAATCGTTTGCTGATTTCATTCCTTTTATTGCTGTTAGAATATTTTTTGCGTTTGATGCAAATTCTTCAAGAGAATGTTTTATTGAGTTGCATCCGCCCATTGCATTTACTATTTGTTGTCTTATTTTTTCTTTTGCCGCGGCTATTTTATTGTTGCTGTCTGCTATTTTATTAATCAATTCTTGAGGCGGCTGCCCTTCTGAATATTGTTTTATGCTTGTTTCTTCTTTGTCTTTTTTAATGTTCAGAGCTATTAAAGCAGCTATATTGCTGATTATATCGTCTAATGCTTTTATTAAACTTATTTTTTGTGCTTTTATATTGTCTGTAAGGTTTCCTAGTTTTTGTATCTGTGCAATCTGGGTTGATTGTTTTAAATAATCAATGAATTCTGCATATGTCTTGTCTAGCATGCTTTTGATGCTTTCTGCTTCTGCTTTGTATTCTTCTTGTCTTTTGATTAATTCTGCTTTAGTGTTTAATTCTTGTACATTATTGATGTCTGCTCTGATGTCTTGGAGTGTTTGGATATATGCAGGTATTAGTTTTGTTATTCTTGAATATCTGCTTATTATTCTTTGGCAGGTTGTATTGTATGTTAGGAATGATTTTACTATGTCTGCTTTGCTGAAGTTTATATTTGCATTGTTTGTTTTTTCTTTTGATGCTTGAAGCAGCTTTTGCAATTCTGCAAGTTTTTGTATGTATTTTGCATTTGTTTCTCTATTTTTTTGGTTGATATCTTGCTCTACTGTTGCAAGGTCTGCTAATACTTCATCTATTGCACTAAAGTATTCTTCGCTTGCTGTTATTATTGCGGCTACTTGTGCCGAGGTCTTATCTGCATCTTTGCTTGCTTTTTGTGTTTCTGTTACTGTTTTGTTTGTTTCATCATCTGTTGTTTTGCCGGTTGTTTCAGCTTCTTCAGAAGGTTTTTGTTTTCTTTTAAACCAGTTTCCTGGCCACCACCAGCTTGGGCCTTTTTCTTTTGGTTCTGTTGATTCAGTTTCAGGGCCTTTTCTGAATAGTTTTCTTGGGTCTAATGCAGATCCTATTCTTCTTAGTAATCCTGGTCCGCTTGGTTCTTCTGTTTCAGTGCCTGCTTCTCCTGTTTTTTTCGTTCTGCTCGGCCAGCTGATTCCTAATCCAGTGTATTTTAAGCCGAATAAGCTGGTTAATGCCCAGAATAATATGAATATCAGCCCGGCCCAGAACACTATGTATACTAGCCATCTCCATTGTCCTAATGCATTAAGTCCTAGGTTAAAGGATGGTAAAGTGTGTGAAAATGCCCATAATATTATCATTGCTGCTATAAAGAATATAGGTATGGTTGTTGTTCTGTGTTTTCCTTCAAAGTATTTATCTACGACTGCCCATAGCATCATTGCTAATAATATTACTATTGTTCCTAAGACCCATGGTCCGCCGTCTGTGAAAAGATGCCATCCTCTATATTCCATGTAACCAGTCATTGCTAGTCCTAGAAAAAATCCCAGCACGCTTCCTATTTTTTTGCTTTGCGCATCTCCTTTGCCTATGTTTGCTTTTTGGATTAAGCTTCGGAAGAGCAGTCCTAAGAAAGTGCATAGCATTACTGCGTCAAATATCCAGGGTGCAGAATTATAAATAGCTAGTAAACTTGGTATGCCTGTTAATGCTACTTGCCCGCCTATTGCCATTTAATCATCTCTTTTATGTATTAGTCTTTAATCTGGTTGTTTTCTATATAAATATTTCGTTGATTTATATACAGATTCTTTAGAAACATTTATATACATTTAATCCTCTTTTGTGCGTATTAATCTAAAAAGGTGATACGATGGCTGATGTTATTATACTTCCTGCATTGTTATGCGGCTTAATTATTGGTATTTACGAAGCGCTTTTGCTTCATAGGGATGTTACTGTTCCTACGCATCGTTTTGGCCATACTATTCATGCGTTTATTTATGCTATTATTGCTGTGTTTTTTACTATGAATGCTCCGTTTATTTACTCAACTTTCAATTTCTTGCATAGTATTCCTTTATTGCAGTATCCTATTGTTTTTCAGATTGCAGTTGGCATAATTACTATGATTAAGATTCATGGCGCTAGTGCTGCTATTAAGAGCACTAATGTTGGTATTTCAGTTGGCATGAAAGAGACTTGGTTTCATAGTGCTTTGATTGGCGCTTTGGTTGTTATTGCTCCGTATGTCTGGCCTTTTGTTGCGCATATAATGCCTTCTTGGTTGCAATAATTTTTTATTTTTTCAAATTTTAATTTTAAGAATTAGTTTTATTCTTTGCACTCTATTTTTAGTTT
>Ga0180433_10005486_pt1 | contig 17102 bp, 18 predicted proteins | sample SS_ome_8_FD_132980 | JGI IMG/M metagenome (GOLD analysis project Ga0180433, IMG submission 132980) | Hypersaline lake sediment archaeal communities from the Salton Sea, California, USA - SS_1_D_1 metaG | ecosystem: Environmental > Aquatic > Non-marine Saline and Alkaline > Hypersaline >... | reverse complement strand
GATTGTTATTTGCAAATATCGTAGCTGGATGTTATATATCTTCGTCTGAGCCGGTACACCCCAACCTAGGAAGAATTGCATCTTTTTTAAATGATACAAAATAACCAATCTTTTACATTTTGAGATATTGCAGTTGGATTGTAGGGTTAAAAATGTTATTAGAAAAGAAAAATATGATTTTTGCAACAATTTAAGAGAATTCACATTATTTTTTAAATAAATATGTGCCATCATAGAAGTTGAAAAAGATAAAAAGTAATATATGACTAAAACTATTCAATAAAAAATTGAAAGTGGGTAATATAATATGGCAAAAAGCAGCATTAAACAGATTAAAGAGGATGAAAAAAAGATTCTTGCTGAACTTCAGAAGAACTCAAGGGAAAGTGCAGACAGTATTGCCGAAAAATGCGGTTTTTCACGTCAAAAAGTATGGAGACTCATGAACAGACTTGAAGAAAATAAGACAATTTGGGGTTATGGAGCAGTAGTAGATAATGAAAAACTTGATCTAACAGAATATTTTATACTAGTTAAAAAAACAAATATACCAATTGAAGGAGCGGCAGATATAATTATTTCAAGGAAACTAGAAAAGAAAGCTGATGAATTGGGTATAAAGATTGAATCTAGCAGTTATCTTCATGGTCAATATGATTGGGCACTTTCATTCACAGCCAAAAATATTAGGCAAGCGAAGAAATTCAGTGAGGCTTTAAGTGAAATATATTATAGATACATTAGTGACTTAATTTTAATCGAGAAAATCTTTCCAATTAAAAAATGTGGCATTCAAAATCCTAGCTTGAAAAAACTGAAAGACTTTGTATGAAATAATGTCGCCCAATTTTAAAACTGGAAAAAACATACAACAAAATATAATTTTATTCAAAGTTAAAAGATGAATTTTTCATACTAATTTTCTTCCACATACATTTGCTGTAATTCTATAGTATCTATTTATAAACCCTGTAGTTATCTTTCTTGGTGCCTAATCTAAACGAATATTTTTTTATCAAATATTCGATATATTTCTGTTCTTCATCGGAATATGGATCCAACATTTTTATTTTTCCTCAAGACATGTCACTCATCGAAGAAAATCTTTGACAAAGACTTTACAAATTTCTTACTGAATTTTATTTCGTCACCTACATTCAAAAATATAGATTTATTTTGCATGTTCCTCTCTCCTAATTATAAATATGCTTATTTGTTATTTAAACATTGCTAAAAACACCATTCTGCAACATCTGTAGCATTGTTATACTAATTTCATTAACATATAACAGTAGCAGCATTGATGTAAACAGGAATTGCCTGCATTTACTTTTTTAAAAATTGTTTAGTATTATAACTTATCAGATATGACTAAAGATTCGAGCCCCTTATTAGGCCTTATTAGGATATCAATTATATAATGAAATTTATATATTTATAGATAAAACATATGATTAGAGAACTGGGAAAAAATATTTTTTCCATCCACCATTCCTCACCCTCTTAACGTTTTCCCCATTCTCACAATTAACAAACATAGCTAGGAGATTATATCTCCGCAACATATCCTCACAATTTCCTCTCTAGTTTTTGTAGCATCAAGCTTACAAAATCTCCCTCCAACTGCCAATTCAAGATACATATCACTTACTTTTTTAAGAAATGCCAATCGCTCAAAAGGACTCAAATTATCCCTGCTTTGAATACGATCAAGAGCCTTCCTAGGATCTATGACAAAGACAAATGTCCTGTCTGGCATAGGAACACGATCTTTAGATAGTTCTTTCAACCATCGCACAGAATCCTTCACCATATCTTGTAGCTGTACACCTTGATATGCATATGTAGAATCTACATAACGATCACAGAGAACAATTTTTCCATCATCTATACACTTTTGAATCTGTTTCCCATGCTCTATGCGATCCGCCATAAATGTAAAAACGGTTACAAATGGATCTGTGTTGGTCTCTATGCACTTTTGAACCCGTTTACCAATCCATGTATCTGTAGGTTCATAAGTTGAAACAACATCATATCCTAGAGATTTCAATTGTTCGTAAACAATTTTTAATATTGTAGATTTACCTGATCCATCGATTCCTTCAAATGTCACAAAATGTTTCATGTGTTCACTTTTCCTTTTTACTGTTTTTCTCCCATTTAGCCCTATAATAGCTTAGAGGATGTCGTTTCTTTTTGCATAAATCATCTATCTTTTCTGATGGACATATGCCATAGGTACGCATCTTATCACATCCCGGTGGCTTATATGACGTTGATGAAGTGCTACCAGTTATATGTTCCACTTGATATCTGGTTTTTTCCTCCTCGAAATCCGGCGCACTGCTAAATAGTTTAAGTATATCGTTTGTATTTAATCGCAGTGAGTTTAAAAAGGCTACAAGCGCAAATCGCCCCATATGCGGAACATTTTCTCCAGATTGAATAGCTGCCAATATTTCCTTCATACACGGAGGTAATTTTTCAATATCCAACCTACCAACTGGTGCTGCTCCCATCTTTTTACGGTGCATCATTACCTTGTTTTTGATTCTATTGATATCTGACGAGAACGTATCAGATATGGCCCTATTGCATTCTCTAGCGTCAAGTTCGTTGTTAATTTTAGCTCTTAATGCCTCTTGAATCAATCTTGCAAGATCCCTTTGAGATATATGGATATAGCCAGCCTTCATCTCTCGGTTTATCATCTTCCATTCTTTGTATCTTGTTGGGGCGTTACGGAGATAATCAGTGAAATATATGCTGAGTTTATTTGTATCCTCTTTACACTTTACGTTTAGGTTGAATTCCTTTGAGACATCAAGTAAAAAAGAAGTTGACTCATTTAGCAGATTTTTATAGGCATGAACAGCTTCACCAAGCGCATACCGTCTTTTGAAATATATGTCGTCAATGCATACTGATACCATCCTAGCTATTGGATATGAAAGTAGCTCCATGATACAGTCATACTCAGTCGCCAGGATTCTGTTTCCTACATCCCTATCCTTGAATGCATTATCAAGTCGCTCTACGCCGATTATACGTGTACGCTCATATAATGGATCATCTAACAGTTCTTCAACGGACAGCGCATTGTCTTTGACATAGGTTTTAGATGCATTCAAGAATGGGTATTTTGCTAGTATCGACAACTCCACCATTTTATACTCTAATATCTAACCACAACTTATTAATGAACTTTACTAATTAACAACAGGTGTTTTGTCATTTTGACATTTTTGCACGATAAGTATATATGTTAACATTAATAAATAATATCATGTCAATATTAATCTAGGTGATGGGAATGAGAGAGAAAAAATTGAAAAGTTTAGTTAACACTGAACTTGAAGACAATAAATATGAAACGTCATCTGATGATGATTATTATTTTGAATTTTTGAAAAACGAATTTAACAAGGATATACAATCTTTCTGGAAACTACTAGAAGAGAAAGACAAAGAATAAGTGAAATAGGGGGCATGCCCCCCCCTTATAACCCCCTTCCGCCTTCGCTTCCTCGTCAAGCCTAACACCCCTTCAGAGTTACAGGCATGCCGCATCCCCGCTCGGCGAATTCAACATGGCAATCTTTGTTGACAGTCATCAATAATAAACACATCGTGATGAAATTGCTGATTTCTGCAATAGTCATTTGATTTTTCCTAGTTTCTCAATCCTGTTGACTCATGATGCTCGTATCCACTCCAGAAACTTCCACGTGGATAACGTATCCTGAAACCAGGATGCATTTCAAACATTTTTTTAGAACTATGGGACTTAAGCATAATCTCAGCATCCTCCAATGAATATTTTTTTGGAACATTTACTGGGAAATGGACATGATTTCCAGCGAAACCAAAATCTCCGAACTCAAACCCAAAACGTTCCAAACCCGAAATGCTTGGATGCATGTATTAATATGAGATTTTCTCCTGAAGCAGTTGAATCTACATTTAGTTGGAAACATCATAGTAACCCAGTTGTTCCTTATGTCACCTGCTGGTTTTTTATAGCTACCACTATTACAAAATATCATACTTCTTTGTTCCTGTCGCACCGTCTGAAGGGCAGGCGAATGCCTGCCGCGCGCGGCAAGAAACAATATATGATGCACTAAAAAAAGCTAGACAGCTGTTTTATCTACGGGTCTTGCGCCACGCTACAGACCAACGCAGTATTAACAGCCGAGATTATAGATAAATATCTTTACTTTATAATGTTTTTTATGTATTTTAATTCTTGTTTTTTTAAGAAAGAAAAATTGAATAAAGATATCATCTGCTTATTGGATTGCGATGTTTACTGCAAATTTTGTTCTGAATTGACTATGTGAAAATACACTTCTTAAAAGGCAAAACTCACAAAAACCAATTATGTCTTGTAAAAAATTAAAAATCATTAAATAGCAACCCGTGTTATACAATACTTGGAGGGAAAAATGGAACGCGGGAGCATAAACATAAACAAAAACTACGAGCTCGAATACCGATACTTTGACAAGGATACTAATTACAAGTATTTTAACAGAAAGTTTGAGATCTATTTACTGGAGAAAAAAACGCTTAAGAAAAACTATGTCCTTCACATAGACAACTGTGACACCAATCCCGGAAAATGGTCCCCACACATTCACAAAGCACCTAATGTTAACAAAAAATTATATTTTGGTGTGACAACCCTTAACTGGAATGACATAAAGAATAGCTTCGCAGATTGTATAGTAGATGAAATAGGAGAAAAAAGCAGAGGAAATGTAAAAAAAGCTATTGGAAAATTGTCTTCTCCAAAGTTGTAAAGATAAATAAAAGTACATTTTTTAACTAATTACTTCTGATTTTATCTATTGCTTGACCTGTATTTTCCATGTGATGGCTCATATATCTGCCCGTTACGTTTGAGTCTATCCACTGCATCTTCTACCTTGCTAGACTCAACACCATCTATTTCTGCTTCTCTTACAATGTCATTTCTATCTGCATTACCATCTTCTGATGCATCACACAATTTTTCTATAATATCTATGATTGAACGCATTCTACTCTGTTGAGTATGACTTATACCAGTTGTAATGATGTCAATATCAAATTTACCAGTTTCCCGATCCATCCCAACTCTTGTAAGATATTGTTCAATAATGTTAATAGATCTTTTTGCATCCTCTACAGTTACCTCCTGGCTAAGTCTCAGCTTGGCACTTGCCTCTGCAAGTCTTACAAAAGCCTCAAGTTGTCTTGGCGTAAATGTAACGGTATCTTCAGATGAATTTCTAAAATCTACATAGTAGTCCTTGATTAATTCTAATGCTTCATCAGTCATTACAGGATAGATGTTTCTTTTTGCATACGCTATATACTTTCTTAGAAAGTCAGGATCGAATGTTGGTATGATAATTTCCATTAAATTATCTCTTTCTTTTTTAGTAAGTTTTGACTTTTTAGATTTAATGATATTCTCGTTTATCTCCCCTGCCTTGTGAGTACGTAAGATATGTGTCGCAAGATCTGTATCCCTTGTTCTGCTGGGTTTGTCAAGAATTGAAAAGATTAGATCAAAACGAGAAATGAGAGCAGGCGGCATGTTAATCTGTTCATGCATTGGAAGAAATTCATCAAATCTTCCTAGTTTTGGGTTTGCTGCTGCAAGCACGGCGCATCTTGATTTTAATGTAGCATTTATGCCTGCCTTAGCAACTGAAATCTCCTGTTGTTCCATTGCCTGGTGAAGTGAACTCCTATCTTGTTCATCCATCTTATCTATTTCATCAATACATGCAACACCCATGTCGGCCAGAACTAACGCCCCCGCCTCCAAAGTCCACTGGCCTTCACCAAAGTCATCTCTGACTGCAGCCGCTGTAAGACCTGCAGCCGATGACGCTTTTCCAGAAGCATAGATGCTTCTTGGAGCCAGTTTAGACATATAGGCAAGCATTTGAGATTTTGCAGTACCAGGATCTCCAACAAATAGCGTGTGAATATCGCCCCTTATACGAGTGCCATCAGGCATCTCTTTAGCAATACCACCAAACAACTGCAAAATTAAAGCCTCCTTTTCTACATCCATGCCATAAATTGTAGGTGCAATGCTTTCCCTCATTTTAGTATAAATTTTTGGATCTTGGCTTACCTTCAATATCTCTTTCTCGTCTTCCTCGCTAACTTCCACCTCTTCAAATGCCATCTCCTGGCTTTCAATACTAACTGCATCCATAGTTTTATCAAAGGAAGTTAATCGAAACTGCCCTCTTCTCCTTTGCTTAGAATGAAGCATACCATTTGCAATGATTCTATCCCCAGGAGATATCTCTCCTACAAGATCATCTTCAAGATACACACTTATCCTTTCTGGTTGAGCACCACCTCGAAGTCCCTCAGGATTTTCCTGAATTTCTATTTTCTGGGAATCTATAAACTCGGACAAATTAGTTAAAAGTTTAAACGAAGAAACTCTTCCACATCCACCTTGATCTTCATAACATTCAGAAGGTTCCTTTAAAATATCTTCTTCTTGCTCTATCCTCATAATTGCACCACATTTCTGACATTGAAAAGCGCCAACCTGAAGTTTAGGTCTCACTTCAGTTCTTTTCTTTACCAGACCCTCTACAGCAGCAAATGTTCCAAGATGATTTGCACGAATTTTTCTAATAACTATTTTGTTTGTATCAGGAAGATTTACAACTCTAAAATGGAGTTTTAATTTATTTTCAGCAGTAACATCAACGTTTTTCAACGCTTCTTCGGCATTAAATATCGCTTTGTAAGGCTGATTGATTAGCTTTTCAGTAAGCTTTGGATCTGCCCTATCTATGTCCCAATAATCAACAAACAAACTACGTTTCTCTGGATATTCAATGGCAATAGTCTCAATTCCCGGTTTGTAATTTTCTTCAAAGAATCTTTGCCATGAAGCTACTAAACTCTCATCCTTAAACAATCGTACCATGTAAATTCCCCAATGATTTCAGAACGTGAAATACAGGCCAGGTTTAATAATTTTAGCGGGTGTAGAAACTCCGTGAGTGGGTGCACGTTTCATCTATTGACTGCCCATATGCATTCTCAACCCCGTTAACCCTTTGAGCATCAGCAGTTTGCGGTAAGGTTGCTCACTTCCGTGCCTCACCCGGTTTCCGCAACTAAGATGTACATATGATCCTCCGATCATATATGGTCATCACCTCTAATCCCGAAGGACAAGGTCTCATCGTCAACAAATGGATCAATAAATGCTCGTTACATCGCCTCTTGATTTCGACCCCAGCATATCGGCGGTTTCTGGTTACAGGGAACGCCTACCTCCCCAGTCTATTCTACACCTATCGCCATTATTTATCCTACAATGATCTCCGCATAATTTTCAACATATTTCTGAAGAACTGAAAGAAAATCAAAGCCAGCGAAATTGACAAAAAGGCCACATCACGTGCTATACAGAGCCACGCTTGTGATAAGAGATCCCCCCCTGCATTGAATATTTTGCCGGCAGAATATGAATCAATTATCAGGAATAAAATTGATATGGCTACTATGAAGAATAAAACTATATTTATGTAAAAAGACCATTTGTACCAAGTTTTCTTACTCATTTGATGAAATGCATTATCTGCCATATCAAACAACTCCTCTTAATTAACAAACAATGCATTGCGCAATGGATATATGAAAGTTATGCTTCAAAATAATCAAATAAAATCGGTTAATTTCGGCTTTTTCACCTTATCGCTCACAAATAAAGAGTTTATAGATTTCTCTACTAGTTTTATCCGTTGGCGTGAATAAGGCGAAATATTGTATTTTTCCGCGACTTCTTTTGAGATTTCCAAGTACTTCTTAACGGATTTTTCATGAACTGTAAGAATAAGTTTCCCACCACACTTTGTACATATACCTTTTAGAGGGACCCTTCGATATGTAATATTACATATGGGGCAACGAACCGACTGCTTACTAAACGCTCTAAGATTACCCAGTATGTCAGGTAGAAAGTGTCTTTCTATGACCTTGTAGGCAACATCAGCTTCATCCACTGCCCTTATCTTTGCAGCAAGATTTAGCTGCGCATTCATCTTATCCATCATAGTTTTCAATGTTTTGTAGGATGACATCTTTGGACCCGCAGATATATCATCTGTGTCATGTGTGAAACCGAACTGTTCATATTGTAATTCAGTACCCAGCCTTGAAGACACCAAGTCCATTATAGGTTCCAATTCTTTGGGATTCTCATGTTGCAACGTAGCTTCATAAAAATCAAGAGGATATCTCGCCATGGTATCAACGTTGTGAGCCTCCTTGTCAACCTCTGACGGATCGATACGAGTTGTAAGAATTAGGGGTAAATCCATCCTTCCACCACGTTTATCAGGAATATACGCATGGGAGAAATTTAAAAGTGCATCCATGAGAAGCATTAAACCATCTTCGTCACCATCTGCGTTTCGACGTTTTGCCGCATGATAGAAAGGATGAGCAAAACAGACCTGAGCATCAGTAAAACCTATTATTCTGGCTAAAGACCCTGCAGAAGTATGAGGTGCCAACCCGACAACGAGATGCCCTGTTAAATCTTCCAATCGTCTAATCTTGAAAAAACGATTCAGTTTATAGAACTTAACTAGAAGATCATCTATAAATTTTGATACATTGACAAAATATTCTGCACAAGATTTCGAAATAATAACATCCTGTACTTTCAACTCACAAGTTTGATCATCACGCTCTAGAGGACTTCCAAGATAATCCTTTGTGTATCCTAATTTTTTTAATTTTTGTATCGAAATGCTAATTTCTTTTGGTTTGAAATGAGTAAGAGGGGCATCAGTCATATCAAAACGTATTGTTCCATCTTTGAATACCGATACATTGTATTTTGCCCGCAGTATTCCCTTCTCCAACGGTTCGGGTGTTTTATGCTTTGATATCGTACCTATTACGCCCTTTATTGTTTCTGGAAGATTGTGCTCTTTTATGTTATTTTTTGCAATGTCCAATTCTTTGGATATACTTACTTTTTGAATCTCTATTCTCCCTTCAATTGGCTCTGTATGTCCTCCACATGTACAAAATATCCGATAAGTGGTTTTGCCACACTTGGAACATTTTCTTCGCCCTGCTTCAAATTCTATTATGCTCTTTTCCGCTGCTGTTCTAAATAAACGTTGATTGCCACCATAGTTACCCAGTGGAAATAAAACATGTGGAGGAGGTTTCATTTTTCTAGCATCTGCCTTCTCAGGTCGCCCCATACGCGTTCCAATTCGAAACGGCGCTTTTTTTCTAACATCTATGCCAGCAAGTCCTGAAACCAGTGAATTAGTATCTTGCCCTTCCTTTACATTTTCAAGTAACTTAACTCCGCCTGTTTCAACAATGCGACCATCCTTAATGTCCAAACCAAGACATCTGATAATAGAATAGGAATGTCTACCCAAGATAAGTTTTTCTTGACTTTGTTTGTGAAGCGCGCCAAGTTCTATGAGAATACTTTTTATATCATCATATCTTGGAAGAATCAGTAATGAACCATCAACTATTTTGCCATAATCCTTCACAAACTTTGAGAGTTTTATTATATCATCAGGCATTATGTCGTGCCAGAACAGGTTATAATAAGGATGTAGTGGAACATTATACCTAGTTGAAATTTCAAAAGCATCCGAAAATAATGGTTCTTTTAGGTTGACTTCCCTTCCAAAATCTTCATTGATTTTCTTTTGAGTTTTTTCATCATTTTTCATAATACTGTGAATATCATATTTATTTGGCAGACAGTTCAATGATTTCTGTAAATCTTGAATCCACCATTCGTAAACGTATGAAGAATTTGGAAGTAATGCATTATTCTCAATGAACTCTCCAAATGGAATAAGAATTTCGCCGAGATCAATTATTTTTTTAACATTGTATTTCCCAACATCCCTTGCATTATTAATCTGAATTAAATCACCATTTTTCAACAGTACAATGGGACCATCAATCTGACTGCATGGGGTACCTATTGTCCCTTTACCGGGTCTCTCCGTCTTAAGCTGTGTTCCAACAGCAATAAAACCATCAAGTACGTCCATTGAAACAGGGTTAACCGCTGTAGATGCTAAACCACCCGTACGAGCCCTTCCATACCTTAATCGAAAACCACCTTTTCTAGATGGATGGGAAAAAACAGGTCTACCTGCTATAACTTCGCCGATATATTTAAAGGAAGGAACAATCTCTGGAATTCCATCAGTTTTCTTATCTTCTCCACCATTGTTTTTATTGACAAAAAGATCGAGAAAATCCCATCCTTTGAGTTTTAATTTTTTAACGTGTTTTAGGAGTTTAGGTGCCTTAAGACAAAGACCTTCAGCAATCACAAGGCATGCCCCGCCTCTAAGACGGTTTGTCTCAACCCTAGGCAAATCTCGATATCCCGTTACTTCCTCTTTTTCTGTTCCCTCACCAGTTATGCAAATTGGACAACCTTTTGTTATCTTTTCTATCTCATCGACTGAGGGCGTATACTGTAAATGTTGTACCCTCTTATACAAAGGAATCTCCTCCTTGTAACGCTCTATCTCCCCAGATGTTGGCACATATTTCCCTATACCCAGTTCCCTTCTAACAACATCAGCAATTAAAACACTCATTGCCTGTCCTGTTCCACCTGCACTTCTGATGGGCCCAGAAAAATAAAGAGACACGTAATCCGTACCATCCTTGTTTTTTCCCAGTTTTACCTCCACTATTCCCTCAAGAGGTGCTACTAAAACGCCTTCAGTTAGTATAGCAAGTCCCGTTCGTATGGCCTGATCTAAAGCATCTTCAATTTTATTAAATTTGTAGGTTTTCCCATTAACAATTTGTCTAGCAATTTCCAAAGATACAAGTTCTCTATTGCCTATTTTTTGGGTAATCTCACGAATTTTTGGGGCTATGCCTTTTGGACCTACAAGTTGTTCTACTCTCACGGCAATATCCAATGCCCTAGGTATTTCAACTTCAAGCTCTGGATCAAGACCTTTTTTCCGTGCTTCACCTGCAATGGAATAGCATGATTCAATATCATCCTGAAGTCTGCTAAAATACAATCGCATATCTGAGCTAACTGCAATATTTTCAGATAAATCCCCACCCATAATGTTCCATCTCTAAAATTTAACAATTTACATATGGAAAAAGAGGTTTAAAGGTTTGTGTTTGAGAAACACAAGACAACATTAAAATTAGAACTAATTTCCGCTAAAATCCATCATTGTAACATTCCCTGTCTTAAGATCCGCAATTGGAAGTTTTGCAGGATCTGGGATAAAGTTCAGCATCTTCTGATAAGATGTCTGTGACTGCCAACTTGAGGCATTTATCAAGGTAACTCCCCTGTACTCACCAATCGTGGCCAGGTGGACATGACCGGTGACAAAGATATCAGGAACCTTGTCTATAACCATGTAATCCAAATGCTCTGGGGCAAGTGGTGTATATCCACCATAGACAGGAGAAAGATGATGTTTTTTCAACATGGTCTTCATTATTTCCAAAGGCTCATTATACCTCAAACATTGAATATTCGTGGCAAAATCAAGCAGGCTTTGCCCATGATATGATAATATTTCCACACCATGGAGAGAGAAATAGCAAGGGTTGCCAACAAAAGTAATATCCTTATCGGAAAATAGATCCCGTATCTCTTTCTCAAATGCAGGCTGGGGCTCCGCAGGTCTAACAGCATCATGGTTGCCAGGCTGCAGGACAATAGATATATGATCAGGGATTAATTGCAATTGTTCGGCTAGTGTTTCATACTGTCTGTATACATCAACTATCGAGAGCTCTTTGTCTTGATTGGGATAAATACCTATTCCATCCACAGCATCTCCGGGTATAACCAAATATTTTATTTTACCGGCAACATCCTTTTGTCTGGAATTACCCATCTCACCATTTATCCATCGCAAAAACGCTTGCCACTCTGTTTCCATAAATTGTTTGCTACCAATATGAATATCAGAAAGAAATGCAGCACAAACTGGCACCTCGGATCTATGTCTCTCGTTCTGAATACTAACATCTGGAAAAACTATACTTTGAACTAGTAGTAAATCTCCATCCTTGCTAAGCTGACATTTCATCCCTAATATTTCATCTAAAATAATTCCGCTTGCCATCTGAGTAGCTTCACGATTATCTTTCAAAACAATAGCTGCTGCAGTACCAGTCTCATCCTCTATTTCAATTAATTTATGCCCATTTTTAGTGGTTCTTACGTCTTCGATTATTCCGACAATTTGTATATCTTTAACGCCGCTTCTTTTGATCCTATTTATAGGAATGACGTTTGCCATTTCTCTCCTCTGACTTCGAAGTATTTTTCGCAAAACACCATATCTGTTTAAAAACAATTTTGTAAAATCACTTGTTTTACCTTCACAAGTACTTTTACCGGTTACATCCTTTATAATTTTGATCTCAGGATCATATTCTGAAGATGAGGGTTTCCATCCCTTTACCTTTTTTATTTCTATCAACTGTGGTATTGCTACTTCTCTGGTTTTCCCATCTGGCAGATGTACCTGATCGTCTTTATCAGGATCATCGTATTCCAGATAGTTTTCTTCAAAAGACATTTTAGGTTGCAACGCACCACCATATATTGTTGAGAGCATCCTTTTCTGCAATTCCTTTTTCTCAAGTGAATCCTCACAAGGTTTTGGAATATCCTCAATCTTTGTTTCCTGCTCGATATTTTTTACTTTTTCAACTGTTAGGACAAGAGGGTACTCTATTAGCTTTTTAACGATAAGTGATGTGAATTTTTTTGGTTCATCCTTGGATAAAATATATTCTAATGTATCCGGCTGGACAAATGTACCATGTTCCGAGAACGATTTAATTATAGATTTCATTCCCCTATCCCACAAAAATACGTGCTGTATTTTATCTCAGAACAAGTGTATGCTTCAATGGGTTTTTAGAATTATGGTTTGATGAATAATTTAGTTTCAACAGAATTTTAGGGATATGGTATATATATCTTTCTGTGAAATCGCCGTTTAAGTGGGAGAAAATGAAAAATCTTTTAGTTGGATTTGCAGCTTCATGGATAAAGTTAATTTTTATCAATATTTTTCGAAAGAAATATAAAAGAGTGTAAAGTAATTACTTTATAGAAAAACAAGGAAACAGAACATGATAAGCATAAAAATCTACAAACATGGAAACGACCTCCTAATCGGCGCATGCGATGAAAAACTAATTGGTAAAAAATTCGTTGACGGGAAATTCCAGATAGATGTTACCAGAGAATTCTATGACGGAGAGCGAATAACCACAGAGGTTCTAAAAAAATATTTGGAAAATGCTACCATTGCAAATCTTGTCGGTGAAAAAACAGTACAATGTGCCATAAAACTGGGACTTGTGGATCCAGACTGTGTATTAAGGATTAAGGGAGTGCCACACGCCCAAATGGTGAGAATGCTTTAAACTAGTTATCGCTGTATTTTTTAATCTTGTCTATCCTGCTTATCATCTCATTATAATGGCTTCCCATCCAATAGAATTTATTACATCTTGAGCAAAACCAGAATCTTTCATTGTTTTCAAACACCTTAATTGGGACTTTTCCTTGGACTTGGCTCTTCTCAACTACATTCAGTACTGTATTACAAAGAGTGCATCTTGACAAAATCGATTTTTCATCAATGTTTACATGCTTTAAAACTTGATTTAATTGCAGGTCAAGATCTGTAGTTTCTATTGCCATAAAATTTAGATTTTTATTTTTTCCCCTTATAATTAATTCCTTATCTCGTGTAAATATAGTGCGGTTTTCACCTTTAGCAATATTTAGTAAATCTTCATCTGACATATCTGTGTTTGAATAAAAAGTATCAAACCCTAGGATACGAAGCCACTTTGCAAGTGTGCCAAGCATTTGATCGCATAATATTTTCATTTCATCAGCTTGTAATGAACTAAAATACCACTCCCTAACCTATTCACATCAACTATTTTTAGGGATAATAAATCATCTTCGCTTTTTATACCGACTCCATCAGCCATTGTAGGTGTGTTTTTACCTCCGATGATGCATGATCCGATATAAACATACAAATCGTCTACAAACCCACTATTTAAAAAACTCCATATAACGGTTCCCCCGCCTTCAACCAATAGCTTCTTTATTCCCTTATGATACAAGAATTTCAACATAATCCCTAAATCTACACGTCCCTCATCGTCATTCTGGATTCCAACTACTTCTATATGATCTCCATCAAAATGCTTTTCATTTCCTTGTATAGTAACTATCAGTGTTTTTGCCACATCATTTAAAACCAAAGCATCTCCTGGAGTTCTGCAACCACTATCAAGAACTACTCTCAAAGGTTGTCTTGGGTTTTTAACATATTTCTCCTTAACTGTGAGCTTTGGATCGTCGTAAAGTATAGCGCCTATCCCAGCAAGAACTGCGTCACATTCGTTGCGCAATTTGTACACACGTTCAATGTCTTTATCATTAGAGATTCTTAACTGCCTTCTACTAGGAAGAGCAATTTTACCATCTGCAGACATTGCACAATTTATGATCACTTGTGGTCTATTCATAAAACCCTCACCTTGGATAAAGTGGACAATCCTTTTTGTTTTCGGGACAGATACCTTTACTCTTACATGCTGGACCTGCATTTTTAAAAATAGTTGGAGCCGCTTTTTTTACTTCCTGTAACATCTTATTTGCTAGGCGTCTAATTTCCCATTGAGCATGTAGACAACACCGTAGTTCGAAAAAATTCAGTAGCGAACGCGCATTCATTGTAACAACAATATTTGTACAAGCTGCATTAGGAAGCACATATCTACTGTCTTCAGCAGGAATACCCAAATCGAGAAGCTCGTTATATTGACACCAGATACTCTGCATTGTCTCGTCAAACGCCTCTTTCATTTTCTTATTTTTAGCTATCTTTGGAGGCGTCACATAATTGGGTTCATTGAAATTTACATAACGCTGACTTTGCTGAGCGAAACTTGCTATGCGGTGTCTCACTAGCTGATGCGTTAGGGATCTACTTACATCACTTATTGCAAAAGTAAAACTCGTATGCTCAATTACACTCGTATGCCCTAGATCCATGACATGTTTTAGTATGGATTTTAATTCTTTATCGGAGGTTTCATCCAGATATTCAGGTTTTGCTTTGCTGTGTGTAAGCTTTGCAGCCATAGCAGGTATTCTCTCAGGATTGGGGGTGAATCCTATAAGTTTAACATTCATCAATAATTCGCCTTTACCTACATACCAATTTGCTCTTATTACATTTGAGGTTAATATAAACCATTTTTACAAATAATCATCAAAATAACCCCACAAAAACAATAACCTTTTAAAAAGCAACAGAATTACCGTCAAACAGAAATTAGAAATATTTGGAGGAGAAATGCAATGATAGCATTTATTGTTACAACCATCATATGTTTCATTACCTATCTGCTTCTTACTACAGGCAGTGGAACAATAGGACTCTGGAGCATGGAAGAAATTCTATTTGGATTTATCCTTTCATTAATAGCTGGATTTGTCACGGGAAGGATTTTTGTTAAGGAAGATTTTAGAATGCTAAATCCTGCTAGGTGGTTAACATTTATTGCTTATGCCATTGGACCGTTTTTTATAGGTATGGCAAAGGCAAATATTGACGTTGCATACCGGGTAATAACAGGCAAAATAAATCCAGGAATTGTAAAAATATCGCCAGACCTCAAAACAGATCTTGGAATAACAATGCTTGCAAATTCCATAACACTTACCCCTGGAACTTTAAGCGTGGATATTGATGAAGACAAAAATGATCTTCATATACACTGGATAAATGTCAATGAAGAGGCATTGAAGGGTAAATCTGTTGACTGTAAATCTATTTGTGGAAATTTTGAAAAATGGATAAGGAGGATTGCCGAATGATGAACTTTGAATACCTGTTTGTTTTACTAGCACTACTGTTTTGTGTCATAATGGCCATGATTAGAGTGATTCGTGGCCCAACCGCACCAGATCGAATTGTTGGCCTGGACACGATCAACACTATTGTAATTATTGGCATGGTTATTTTTGGTGCAGCATTCAATGAGGTTATCTATATTGATGTCGCCATTGTCTATGCTCTACTCTCTTTTATTTCCACATTATTTATAGCCAAGTACCTAGAGGGAGGTAACTTCTGATGTTAGAGATTTTAATTTACATTTTACTGGGAATCGGAATTTTTTTCAATGTCCTGGCCGGAGTTGGATTATTGCGTTTCCCTGATGTATACACAAGACTTCATGCTGGAACAAAATGTACGACGTTTGGTTCAATTTTCATCTGCGGGTCAGTAGTAATTTTGGGGTTAAAAATGTGGTACCAAGGTAGCACAGACGGTTCCGTTTTAGCAATACATACAATAGGAGCATTAGTGGCTATACTGCTTACTAACCCAACTGGCGCCCATGCTATTGCAAGAGCTGCACATAGAAGTGGTGTCGAACCAGTCGGTGCTGTCGTAGATAGTTTGAGAAAAAAGTCAAATAAAAAAACTGTTAAGAAAAAAACGGAGGTCAAAGAATGATACTGGAGGGAATTCATATAATACTTCCTATCTTAATCATAGTATCTGCTGCATTCGCTGTTATAATGAAGGATTTGATCGCCGCGGCTATTGCTGTTGCTGCCATGAGTCTTTTGCTATCCCTTGAGTTTTATATCCTTCAGGCACCTGACGTTGCAATAGCAGAAGCGGGTGTAGGTGCATGTCTTACTACTGCCATTCTTGTCATTGCAATAAAAGCTACAAAACGTATGGAGGAAGAAGCATGATGTCAAGAAGAGATATGTCAGCCGTATTGTCCTTTTCAATTGTTGCAATATTCCTTATTTTTAGTGCTCTAATGATACATCCGTTTGGTACCCCAGATAAAACGGAAATGGATGATAACATAATCACTAACGCCCAGACAGAAACGGGAGCCAACAATGCAGTCACATCAGTAGTGTTTGATTATAGGGGTTTTGATACACTTGGCGAGGCTACAATTCTATTTACTGCTGTTGCGGCTGTTATAATGGT
>Ga0180433_10005485_pt1 | contig 17103 bp, 20 predicted proteins | sample SS_ome_8_FD_132980 | JGI IMG/M metagenome (GOLD analysis project Ga0180433, IMG submission 132980) | Hypersaline lake sediment archaeal communities from the Salton Sea, California, USA - SS_1_D_1 metaG | ecosystem: Environmental > Aquatic > Non-marine Saline and Alkaline > Hypersaline >... | reverse complement strand
TTGAAAGAGTGCCTAATAATTCTCAATTAATTGCTAAAAAATTATGGGCTAGTTTTAGGAGAGGCATATTTATCACTAATAATAATAAAAATTTAGAAGAATATGATTTAGTTCAAGAATTTATTAAAAACCCTATGTTAATTAATGGATTTAAATTTGATATACGTTTTTTTATAGTTGAAATATGTGGCGTAGCGACATTATTATATATAAAAGGTTATAATGTATATGGTAAGAAGAAATTTAATTATTTGAGTATGAATAAGGATGAAAAGATAAATCAATCAATGACTGTAAATGAATTTTATGATGAAAATAAATTACCTAGATTATTTTCAGAACTTAAAATTGATAAAGAAAAAGTTTTACATAAAATTTCTAAAAAATTAAATATTATTTTAAGTGCTACGAAAGATAGATGTTGTTCCAATGATAAAGGTAAAATAAATATATTTGGTTTAGATGTTGAATTATTAGAAAATGGAGAACCAATGATTATTGAAATAAATTCATCTCCCTTTATTGCTTTTGATGATAAATGGAAAATTGATTTAATTAATAATATGAAATTTAAAGTGTTGAAAAAAGATTATAGAGATTTTATTCGGATTTCTCCTTAAATTGCTCCAACTCTAAACGCATCTCCCTTATTATCTCATCCGGTGTTTTTTCTTTGTCTCTTATATCATCTTCTTTTTTAAATACATCATCTAAAACAATATCAGAACTAATTGTTATTTCATCATTAGTATCATTTTCAGGAGGAATAGATATATTATTTTTAATAGGTTCATCATCATCATCATCATCATTTATATCATCATCTTCATCATTTATATCATTTTTATGAATAATTTTTGAATTAAGATTGAATTTTTCTAATATTGGTAAATTATCAAATACATTAGTCATATATGATAAACAGAATAATCCAACAGCTAATAAAAATAGAGTTTGATTATTTATTAAATAAAATATAAATGCAAAAATTAAAATAATAATAGATACATCTTTTTTATTAATTGTTTTTTGTAAAGAATATAAATAAATTAAAACTGCGCCTAAAAAGGCACTTATAATATACAAAGTATTCATTAATATATTATATAAAAATTAAGAATTAGTATGGCGCACCAAAAGAATCACCATTGGCGGGCATTGGATTAAAAGGAGTATTTGTATCTATACCAGGAGAACATGATCCAGAGTTATTACCATTAAAATTTAAAAAATTTTCTTTTTCCTCCTCTTCTTCGTCTTCTTCTTTTTTATCTTCTTCTTCACTATTTATTTGTTCATCTTCTTCAGATACTTTCATTTCTGCACTAGCCTGTTCTTCCTCTTCCTCCTCTTGTTGCATATTCAATTTATCAACCATTGCATCTGGTTCTTCCTTTTCTTCAAAATTCTCACGTAATCTGTTATAAACTGATGTAAATCCTTCATTTACAGTGTTTTTATTTAATATCATAGTTGTGTTTAAAAATGCAATCGTTAAAAGAATTGCTAATGTAAAATCAAAATATTTATATAATTCAAATGAAGATACTGCTATAACACCTAATACAATTACTTTAAATAATGGGTTACCCATTAATGTTCTTAAAAAGGTCATATTATTATCAACATTTAAGTTAATAAATAGAATATATGCTAATACTAAGACATATAAAGAAAGATTAACATAAGAAACATTCTTTAATTTATTCATCATCATACCTTATTTAAAGATTTTAAATATAATTCATACCCATTCTTTTTCCTAAGGTGCTAGAAGTATAAACTGGTTGAACGTTTTTTACGTTATTTCTGATTTCCAGCAATAAATTAGCAACTGTTTCTGGTTTTTTAATATCCATAGGTCTAATTTTATTACCTAATTCCGCTGGTATCTCACTTATTATCTTATCCTTATCCCTATAATCTAAAATTGGATCTAAATCGTTTATTAATGAACCTTTATCTGACTGCACGTATGCTAAGGGTTTTTCTACGGGATTTAAAAATTCCTCCTTTTTTCTCTCTTCTTCCTCCGTATTACTCATGTATATCCATTTTACAAAAAAAAATATTATTAATAAAATCGATATATGCCTTAATTTCTTTTTAAAAATAAAAAAAACAATGACACATATAAATATAATTTTAAAAAAAATAGATTTAGGATTAGTAAAAAAAAGAAGAAGGAAAAGTATTAAACCATAAAATATTTGTTTCTCCATATAATTATTTTATCCATAGAAAATTAATGAGCTTTTTAAACATTTATGATATTAAAAAATTTATAGAAGAAAAAGAAAAAAGACGCATAAGAGTATTTGAAAATATTTACCAGCTTTGTTTAAAAAAAATTGAAACCTCTGTTCTAAAAGAAGATGATTTCTGCCTATTTCAAGTACCCGAATTTATTCTTGGTTATCCCACTTATAATCTTGGTCATTGTATACAATATTGTATTTATATTTTAAAGAAGAATGGTTTCCAGACACATTATTTTTATCCCAATATATTAAAAATATCATGGAATATAAAAGGGACATTTAATAATTTATTAGAAAATGAGGTACAAGAGAATGGTCGTTTATTAGGTTACGATGGAGTATATGGAAATGCGATAGACATAATCGAAAAAAAACCAAAAAAATCGTTAAATTTAGATAATATAAAGATGGATTTAAATTTAGAAAATGATATAAAACTAAATTTTAAAAAGGAAGTAGAAAAAGAAAATATGAGTGAAAAAAAATTTAAGTTAATTGATAAATTTAAACCTTCTGTAAGTGTTTTTAAGAATTTCAATAATTAATTGCAATTTTTACCAATTCTAATAAATAGTTCAAGAATAAAAATAAGGAAGATACCAGCCAGTATCATAATAACAATATCTTTGGCATCATAAATTAGATGATTATTAATTTGTTTATTAATTGGATTATTAACTGGATTATTAACTGGATTATTAACTGGATTATTAAAACCTTCAAGAACATTTTTATATTCACTTTTGAGTTTTCTCTTCTTAACTATTCTTTTATATAGTTCATCCATACGTTTTTTATGATATTCAAATTGTTTAATAAGGTCATCTTCTTCATTAGTATCAGCGGATATATTAGTGTCAGTTTCGGGTTCAAACGTCATACTTAATTCTTCATTAAATGCTTGAATTTCTTGTTTAGGTTTTTGAAAACCATTATAAAAATAATTGGGAGGTTCTTGTTTTAAACCACTCACTTTTTTAGGTTCTTCATTATTTTCTTCTTTTGAGGGAAAAGGAGGTTCTTCTGATTGTTGTTGGTCAATATAGGGATTTTGACCCCAAGCTTCTTCAAGAGTACAATAGGTCATACCTAATATTTTATTATAGAATTTAATAATTCGTAAAACCGTATTTATTTATTTATTTTTATCATTAATGGATAATTTAGTATTATCGGGAGGTGGTATTAAAATCTTTTCTACATTAGGTGTATTAAAATATTTTGAAGAAAAAAATGTTTCTTTTATAAGATATATTACATCATCGGCTTCTGCAATGGTTATTTTTTTAAATCAAATAGGATTAAAGGTAAATGAAATAATAAATTTATTATTGGAGATAGAGATAGATAAATTAATAAAGCCAAATTTATTAAATTTGGTAAATAAATGTGGATTGGATGATAAAAAGGGGGTTGAGCATTTTTTAAGAACATGTTTAAAGAAAAAAACGGGTAAAGAGGATATAACATTTAAGGAGTTATATGAATTAAGCGGTAAAGAATTTGTGTGTAATTCAAGTGATATAAATAATAGTCGTATAATATATTTTGATAAATTTGATTATCCAGATTTTTCAGTTATTGATGCAGTATTAATTTCAGGTTCTTATCCTTTATTATTTGAAAAAAAGGATATAGAAGATATGTCATTAATAGATGGAGGTCTTCTAGACCCTTTCCCTTCTAATTATATTATAAAAAAAAAATTAGATAAAAATAAAACTTTTGGTATTTCTTTAAAAAATAATAGTGTTAAAAAATGTGAAGATATTGAAAGTTTTTTTTTAAACTCTATTTCATGTATGAATAATGTATTATATGATTATAATTTAAATATTATTAAAGATGTATTAACGATTGATACAGGTATAAAAAATTGTATTGAATTAAATATATCTAAACAATATAAAGAAGATTTAATTAAAATCGGATATAATGCTATCAAAAAATCAAAGTTGAGAAATAAACTTTTGAAGAGATGATTTTTCACGAGGACCATCGTAATCATTTACTTTCTTACCTCCCTTAAAAACCATTATTGTTGGGAACCCCTGAACGCCATATTCTTTTGCTATATCCCCGTTTTTATCTGCATCCACTTTTATTACCTTGCCTGGGTGCTCTTTCATTAATTCATCCCATGTAGGTGCTAATTTTTTACAATGACCACACCAAGGTGCATAAAATTTAACAACAACTGGTTTTCCACTAGAGACAGCATTTCTAAACATTTCAACTTCATCATTACCACTTTCAAATCCTTCATTTTCTTCATTTTGAGTACAAGAACTGAAATTTTCTTTAGGAAGAACAATAATAGGTTGTTTTGGAGTAGAGAATATATATAATATTAATGCAATAATACCAAGTAAAATAACAATATTGAATAAGTTATTAGTAACAAAATCAACAAAAGACATAATTTGAGAACTAGACCTTCTTGCCATAAATTATAATATATTTTTTATTTTAAAAATATTAAAATTAAAAAATTGGATACATTCTTTTTCATCATCAGTATAATTTTCTATCTTTTCTAAATCAAATTCTCTAAGGTCATATTTAGGATGATATTTTGAAGTTATATATACATTATGTTTATTAAGTATTTTTTCAGGTTGTAATGTAAATATCAATTCTTCCCAATATTTTTTTACTGTTATTCCATAAAAATCTAATGGATTCGGTTTTCTTCTTATAAGACTTTTGTGACTTGAAAAATCCCGAAATATACAAGGATTTAAACTATATGTTTCTATTCCCTTAAATAAACATCTCCTATGTATAAATACATCTGACTGCCATAATTTTTTTATTTTTTCTATTTTCTTTAAATACAATTCAGCAAATTTTTTATTTATTAAAAAACACACATTTCCTATTTTTATCTTTTTTTCTAATTTGAACTTTTTTTCTTCAAAACATTTATAACGTTTTCCCAATCCTAATCTGATTATAAGAGGATTTTTAGAAAGTTTAATTTTACTAAATAAAAATTTTAAACCATTTTTTGTCCAAGGTAAGGTAACTAAATCATCTTCACACATAATAGCGAATTCTTTATTAGATTGATAAAATATTTTAATCATTTTAGCAAATCCAAAAAAATTAGAAATATGGAAACGAGTAAAAAAATTAATAGTATGATTACATTGAGTATTATTACAAATAACACAACCGAATTGATTTTTTATATCATATTTTTCTATATAGTCTTTTATGATTGGAGAATAAGGATCAATTGCATCTATAAATTCATAATCACAAATATCTAATTCTAAAAATAATTTCTCCATTCTATTTTTTCTAAATTCATTAAAATTTAAAATATAAAACATAATTAAATAGATATGATATTATTATCATTTTCACGTGTCTCAAAATCAATAATTTCTTCTATTTTAACTTCAACCTTTTCTAATTTAGTATAAATAATTTCAAGGAAAATATTAATTAATTCTTTATTATTGTTTTTTTCAAAAAGATTTTTTATATTTTCAATCGTATTATTTTTAACATATTCTTTATATTCTTCTGGATTATCAACAATAATATCACCTTTATTAGTTAATTCTTGAATTCTGAATTTTTCAATTTTATTAATATCGTGAATATTATAATTATCAATGTTAAAAATTTTATCTAATTCCTGATGTAAAATATTAATTTCAATATCAATTAATTTTTTCAGAGAAATAATATTATTTTTATCAAAAGTTATGATTTTAGAATAATTATCTTCTTGCATCTCGCTAAAAACATTTTTATAAATATAACATAAACTCTCAATTTTTTCATTATTGGTTATTATATGGGAAGTACAACCAGTTTTTTTTTCAATATATGAACATAATTTAATAAATTTTGAAAGCAAAGTAAAATCTATTTTATAAACTTTAGTAAAATCAAAACATAACATACGTGGATTAAAAATATCATTAATTGAATTTTCTATTTTTTCTAATAATTCATAATCATATGTATATCTATATATTGGATAATAACAAAGTTTTAATATTGATTTTATTTTATCAAAACTGATTTTATAGTAATAAATTGATAAATATAAACAGGGTTTTTTAGATTTTATTAATTGTTTATTTTTATTATAAATAATTCTTTTTATTAAATTATTCCATTGTGTTAAATCTTTCTTAAATAATATTTTTTTTTCAAATAAATATTTTTCTAAATAATTTAAATATTCTCTAATTAAAAAATATTTTTGTCCGTGCATACAAATATGATAAATTACATTTTCTAAAACTTCAAATAAATTTTTAGTTTTTACTCTTTGTTTTATTATTTTTATATCATTTTGCATTAATGGTTCTGCTAAAGTCGGATTATCACATATTTTTTTAAGTTCTAAAATAGAACTTTTAATTTCATCATTTCTATTAATTTCGTTTTTAATTTCAAAAATATTTTTAGTTTCCATTTTTTATTATTTTTTTTATGGAAAACAATATTTTCATCGGTAGTTATTGTATCTGAAATAAAATATTTTTTATATATACAATTAACAAATTTAAAATCTTTTATAAAAATATCTTTATCATATAGGAATATCCACTGTTCTTCAATAATTTCATCTTTATTATAATCAGATTTTTTAATATATTTGATAGAATTGCTATTTTTATTAAATTTATCAATACGATCAAATGTAGATTTTAGAAAAAAATTATCAATATCTTCTAATAGACTACATTGTTGAAAGTTGTCATTAATAAATGTATTAATTTCTTTTTGTGAGGAAAATTTAATTTTTTTAATGATAATAGGGGATATATGTGAATACTTGAAATATTTATTCAAATATTTTGTGTATATAAAATTATTTCTAAAAAAGATGGTAATGTTATTAATGAATGAATATAGAATTAAATAATATTTATGAATTGTATCACCTAAAAATATTGTATTTACTTTATTCATTAATTCTTTAATTTCAATAAAATCACATTCGGGAGATTTATAGATAAATAAATCATCTTCAAAATTTTCAAAAATAAGTGTATTATATTCAGTTTTAGTTTCTTTTTTGATAAAATCACTAACATTAAATTTTTTAGTGTCACTTTCATTAAAGGGATCAGTATATAAATATTTATTTTTGACTTTATCAAATTTATTTATAATTTCTTCATCGTAAAAATTAAGATAAAAAATAAATATAGGACAATCAATATAATTTAATTTTTCATATTTGTCTTCCCAATCATCAGTTAAAATAAAAATCATTTTTGGACAATTATAATCCTTAATTTGTCTAAAATCATCTATTTTACAATAATCAAATTTTTTAAATTTATCAACAAAATTTCTAGCATACTCTTTAGTATTTTCCGTACAATAGAAAAACACTTTAGTTTTATCAAATTTTAAACCATTTATATTACAATCTAAAATAGAACATATAGTTAAATCATTAAAAGTCAAATTATCTTCCCAAAGAATATTAAATTCTTCCAAATATTTTATTAAATAATTTTTCTTTTTTAAATTATTTTGCAAAATAATATTGACAGGAGGGATAATAGGGAATGGTAATGAGATATTGATATGAGAAATATATTTATTAGTAATATCATTATTTTCAAGTGAATAAAAATATGGAATAAAGTTTTGGTTATTTTCAGGTATTAATTTAATACCTAAATCAAATTCTTTTTGTTCAAATCTTTCATCAGTATGAAAAGAATAAAATGTAATTTTACTTTCTTCAATATTTTCATAACAATCCTCTTCATCCAAATAAATATAAACATTCTCATATTTATTCAATTCTTTGAGAACCTTTTTTGATGGAAGACCCAAAACAATTATATCCTCGCTATCGTTATATAAATCTAAATATTTATTTGGATATAATTCATTTCTTATAAAATTATATTTTTGTGTAATATATAATTGTTTTTGTTCCTCAAATTCCTTTTCTAATTCTTTAGCCTCTGTTAATACAAAATTATTATCAGATTGTATTGTTATTTTATCCGTAGTTGCTAATATAGTGATACTATCAGTATTTTTAATTTCATAAATATTTTCTAAAATTAATGGCATTTCAAACTCATCGTAAATATTGATAAAACCTTCTTCATCTTCATCTGTTAATTCAAATTTTAAACAATAAATTTTATCTACAATAGTATTAATTTGTTTTTTCATAAAATATTATATCCCTTATTTTTTTTAATAAAACGCAATAAAAATATTCTATAAATAAAATATGGAAGAAATTATTAATAAATTAAAGTTACTAAAATTACCTATTAACTTTAGAAAAACCAATCGAAAATATATTAATAACTTTATTAATAAAAAAGGAGGCAGTATTTCCAATATTATTTATTCTTTACCAATTTATCTTAAAGATGTTGAAAAACCTGTAATTATTAAAGAAGACAAGATTTTAATTAATTATTATTTAAATGTTATTAAAAATGGTGAAAAAGAAGTTAAATCCGCGATGTGTGAGAAAAAAATAAATAATTTTTCTAAATGTTTATTCAAAAATAGAAATAAAATTTCATTTGTACCAATATCCATTAATGAAAAAATAATTAAAAATGAATGTGGGAATTTAAATAGATGTTCTAGACGCAGGATATTTAATTAATGAAACTAATTCATTATTAAATATATTTTTTCTATCATCACCTAGAATAGAGAAAGCATTACACACCATATGTAAATGATGAGTGGAACCAATTTTTTTATAAACTTTTTTATAGGCATTAATAAGTTCTTGTAACGTATCACTATTACATATTTGAAGGAAATCACACCAAGAGTTTTTATCGAATTTTGCTTTACAAGTAAAATTGATACAATGAGGATTAAATGGAATATTAGTAATTTGAGTTTTTAATATTAAGTCAGGTCTAGATACAATAATATATTCATATCTAATTTGACTTTTTTTAACTTCTCGTAATAATTCTAATGTACGTCTTTTAACTGGTAAATATATTTTTCCATCCGTTTTAATATCATATGCATTAAAATATACTGGTTTAAATGTATTTTTAAATTCATCTTCTAATTCAGAATGATTAGTACTAATATAAATATCTACTTTTATATCTTTATTTTTAAAAGGTTTAATAATCATTTGTCTTATATTTTTTATATTTTTTCTAAAATCTATTTTATAAAAATGATTATTTTTTTTATCTTGGTAAGTTTCAAGCCAATGTATTCCTCTTAAACATAGAGCTACGCTCATTGCTTTATTCTTTTTATAATATTATAAACTGGATTAAACATTACACCACTTATTTTTTTACTAAGCAAATTAAATTTATTCATATTACCAATATATATTTGATGAGTACAACTAATCTTATTATTTAAAACTTTGTCAAAACATTCAATTAAAAATGATAATAGGGATGGTTTGAGAATGTGCAAATTATCACAAATATTTTTCTGAAATTTACATCTTAAGCCAACATTAATACATTTTTCATCCCAATCATATGTTGTTAAAGGTTTATGAAATTTCAAATCAAATCTAGTCATAATAATCCATTCATATTCAATACATTCTTCTGCCATATAATCCCTAACTAAATAAAGTCCATCTCTACATCTTTCTGCAATCGGACTATAAACCCTTTCACTCTTTTTTACTATATTCTCTTCTAATAATATATATCTCTTAGGTTTGAATGTATTAATTAAATCATTTGAATATAAATGTTTATTTGTAATAATAAAAAAATGAATTTCTTTATTAATTTTTTTTAAGGGATTAATAATATTTTCTAAATAATTATCAATACTTCTCCTATAATCAATCGTAAAGGTTCTATTATCTCTTTTACATATATAATTATCATCATAAGAAATACCTCTTAGAATAATTGCAATCATTATTTAAAACTAGATAAATAAACAAAAAGTATTACTTAAAATAAATGGAGATTAAAGATTATAGAAGAATATGTAGAAATAATAACTTTATTTTACAAATTAAAAAAAATAAAATTTGGAATAAAATGTTAAATGGGTTAGATAATGAAGAAATTAGTAAGATATTATTAAGTTGGATTATTTCTGCAAATAAATATAATATCAAAAGTAAATTATTAGAATTATCAAATGAGTTTATCCAAACAGGTGAAGTAATTCATTAAACGTTCATTACGTCTTTGAAGTTTTTGTTCATCATTGTATTTTTCAGCTAATTCTTTAGTTAATTGTCCTTCTTTAATTTTATCGATTTGGACTTTATTAGGTTCATTTGATGCTCGTTCATAATAATTATCTTCTAACATTAAAATCCATCTTTTATCATCACCTAGAATATAAACTTTACTATCTTTACCTTTTGTAAATGATAAATCAAAACGGAATTTATAAATATTTTCTAATTTTTTAACAGAATAAGCAAGAATTCTATTGTTATTGGAAATTAATTCATATAAAAATATTGGACCCTCCATTTTTTTATTATCTATTTTTTTTTAAATTTCATTTTTTACCATAATTTAAGCTGATTATAGATTTTATCTACTTTTGAACCTACATTAGAAGCACTATCAGATGGATCAATATCATTATGATTACGTGAATTGATACTGTATTTATCAGTTAATTTAGAAATAACACTTTGTGCATCAATTTCATTAATAATTTTTTTTCTTTCATCTTCAGTAATATCGTGTTCATCATATTCTGGTTCTTCATACTGTTTAATTAAGGATTTTAATGTATTTTCATTTAATTTTATATTTTGGTTATTACTTTTAACATTATCTCTAGGGTCTAAAATATGTTGAAGCCCGATTTCATCATTAAATTTTTCTATGTGTCCTGATGATGGTACATAATCGTCTATCTCATTATCCGGTACTCTTAATGACTCAAATAATGATGGTAAAAATGCCTTTAACCACGCATTCCAAAAAATATTTAATGCTATATTTCTATCACGATTAAAAAGCTTATTTGGAGGCCACCAAGGTGTGTTATTAACATCAATAATATAAATAAGTCCATCTTGACCTCTTAATATATCAAGGTCACCATATTCTAATCCAACTTTTCTACAATATTTTTGAATTTGTTCGACTTCATTTTCAGTTAGATGGTCTTCTACATTCGCAATGGATACTTTTCTATTTTTAGAGGTAAAACGAAGACCTCTTGCTCTTTCTTTAAAGAAAACAAAAGGAACAATACCGCCAAATATAGGAACACGAATTTCACATAAAATTTCATTGTCATAAGGATGATAAAAATCAATAATTTTTTGATAAATATGATTTTCAAAAACTTCATCTGCTTCTATCGGACATTTAATAAAAAAACAAGATTTAGTACCATTATCATTGTGTTTAGCAACAGCATATCCATTATACTCTTGGGGATTTATTCCCAATTTATGTTCAAACATTTCATCAAATATTTTTGTTGTAAAATCCTTTTGACAACTTATTAATTTAAAATTTATTTTTTTCTTACCTTTACCATATGCGCGTAATATTGCCATTTTTTTCTTATTTTTTTTAACTCTTCCCCATGGATCCCAAACAATAACAATATCTATATCATCATGTTCTTTAATATTTTTAACAACTGTTATTTTTTGCTTACGAAACATATAAAATAAAGCTGATTTTTCAAAATGAGCATATGCTCCAAATACTCCAACTTTTATTGGACTGTCTTCAAATTCCATAATTTTAAATAATTATTTTTTAATTATATTAAACGCTCTTAAGTAATTTATTTTTTTGATGGCGCAAAAATCCCAATAATTTTATATCATCATATATTATTAAATGACACAAAAATACATAACTCATATATAATAATGATATGTTAAAAAAACGATATAACATCCAATATTGATAGATAAAATTAATAGTTAATGTGATAATATAATTATAATATGCTAAATTTAATATTTTTTTGGTATATCTATAATAAATATGTCTCCATCCTAAATATAAATTAACAGAAAATGATTTTGAAGCTAAAAGAGTAAATATTAAAATAGCTTCAACAATTGTAGCACTATTTTCAAAATCGGTCTGAGAAACTAGAATTGATATAAATAAAGTTGAAATATGATGTATTTTAGAATTAATTGGAAGATTTTTAACAACTAATAATCCTAAAAAATCAGCAGAACAATAAAAAAATCCAATTTTATAGATTAAATCATTTATCCATTTATTTTCAAACCATTTATAATATAATAGAACATATCCATAATATAATATAATTAATAAACCACACGATTTAGTAATATTTTTTAATACATATAATTTCCTATCATTGTCTAAATGATTATATCTTATATTATTATTAAGTAAAATATTATGAAATAATAAATAAAATAAAGTGTAAAAACCAATACCTATAAATAAATAATCTATTCCTGGAATTAACCAATTATTATAACGTAAATCTTTATAATAATCCATTAAAAATTTTTAACAATTTTTCTTTAAATATTGTTTAAAAATTTCAATTGAAGATTTGTTTTTATTAAAAAACTTTCCACCATTTTCAGCATCACTGATTATAGGGGGATATAAATATGATGATTTGCAAATAGATTTTGAATGATGTAATTTATTACTAACAATTTCAATTATATCGGATATTTCTTTTTTATTTTTAGGATAATATTTTTTTAATTCTTCAATAAACAAGAGATTAGCAAAATATGTTCGTAAATCTTTAGCTCTTATATTCATTTTTTCTTTTAAAAAATCATTAACATCTTTTGAATTTAATTTTTTACCATCTTCATATTCAAATAAATATTCTTTTGAGTTTTTTAAAAATGGTATTAAACTCTTAAATAGATTACTATTTTTTTCTATAGCACATTTATTTATTACTCCCTTTTTACCCACAAATTCCACAATCAATCCCCTATTATCACCCTTAAAATGTGATTTATGTAAAGTTGTTAAACCAAATGAACCATAACGTTTTTCAAATTTATTATTCCCTATACGAAAATGACATTGAGACATTAATAAAAGTAAAGTAGAAATTGCTTTTTCTTTATTAATAGTATTTTGTTTAGAGTTTTTAGAAATAAAATTAAGTAAATTTTCTAAATTGTTGATTGGTTTTAGTAAAGAACAATATTTCTTATTATTTTGATTTATTTGAAACTCTTTTGAATATATATACTGTAATCTATTTTCATTATCACGACATTTTGCTAATGGGTCTTTATTAGGGTATATTTCAACATATGGATAAGCAGGAGGAATACGTTTGAATGGAAAGTTAATATTATTTGGATCAATTATTTTATTATTTTTTTTATAAACATGAGTATAAACGGGGTATTTTTTATTATTTTTTTTAATATAATTAATATCTTTTATTTCTCTTATAATCATTAATTAATTGTATATTTTTTTACTTCAGATGAAATAAAAGGTTGTATTTTATTTTCTAGTTTAGGCTGATAATAGGATGTTATTTGTGGCATTATTTCTGGTATTAATGAATTACCTAAATCATTTCTTGTTGATGTATATATTTCTGGTTCCAAAACTTTTTGAATATTATTACTAAATTTTTGTGATTTCATATAATTATAAACATATGGTTCTACATCATTTGATATTTGTTGTTTCATTGAATTAATTTGTGAGGATATTTCTTTATTAACATTTAATGAACTTTCAAGAGAGGTAAATTTATCATCAATAATAGATTGAAATTCATTTTCCATTGAATTTATTAAATTATTTTCAATTTTGGGTTGTAATTTATTTGTGATTGTATCAGGCGATATTTCAGATACTTGTTTATTTATTTCATTACTAATTGTTTCTTTTAAATTATTAATATCAGAAGTTAATGATGTTTTATATGTATCAAAATCATTTTGAATATTAATTAAAACTTTAGGATTAATTGTTTCTACTTGATTACTTAAACTCATTAATTTATTTGTTAATTCAGATTTTGCATTATCAAATTTAGATTTTATAGCTTCATTAATATTATTTGTATTATTTTTGGTAATATTTTGTTGAATATTCATTTTTAATTGAGTTATAGAATTTTGAATATCTTTAATTGTTTCAGGATTTAAATTTTGAACATCATTTATTAAATTTTTACTTAACATATCAATTTTATCATTAATTAATTTAATTAATTCGGGTTTTTGATTTTGGATACTGGCATTTACTTGATTTTCTAAACTAAATTTTATTCTTTCATTTATCATATCAATTCTCCCATCTAGTTGTTTATTTAATGTTGTTGTTAATTCATTATTTAAATCTTGTATATTTGTAGAAATCTGTTTTTGAAATGTAGAAAATTTATTATTTAAAATCTCATTTATACTTGGAATTCCTTTTTTTACCATTTCATTTTTTAATTCCATTTTAATTTTTGCAATATCAGTATTAATTTGATTAGTAATTGTTGTATCTATTGTATCTTGATAACTATTTAATTGTTTTTGTAGCAAATTTTGAAGCTGTGAAATTGAACTATTTATATTATTTGTTATATCAGCTCCAACTGTTACAGTACTTAGTTTATTAACAATATTTTGATTAAAATCAGATACTTTTTTATTTAAATCACTTGCTAATGTATCAGAATATTTTGATATTTCATTTGTATAATTTTGATTAATTATATCCTTGGCATTTTTTACTTCATAATTAATATTATTACGCAGTATTGCTAATTCACTTTCAAAATCTGGTATTTCATTATTTGATTGTTTATATGTATCCTCTATCTGTTTTAATTTCTGATTTAATAATACTTCTAAATCTGGTTGAGATATACTCTGTATTGAAGATAATTTTTTATTTATCATATCTTGTAATTGATTTGTTGTATCCGTTATTTCTTTTATTAATTTTGGAGAAATCATAGCAGATGTTTGTTTTTGTGAAACATATAAAGAGAAATTTTGTACCTGATTTTGTAATTGTGCTTGAATTAATCCTAGTTTTTTTTGAAGTTTATTATTTAAGCTTAGATTAGCATCTGTTTTTACTTTATCTAAACTTGTTTCCAAATCATTTTTAAATTTATTTATTAAATTATCAAATTGTGAATTAGGTTTTTTAATAGTAGTATCAATATATTGTTTTAAAGTATCTATTCTATTATTTATTTCTGATTGATTAACACCTGCATTTATTCGTACTTTTAAATCTGAAATTTGAGAATTGATACCTTGTAAAATTGTTGGTGAAATTGATACTTTATTTACCTCATTTTGTATATCATTTTTCAAAGTTGTTATTGCATTATCTATATTTTGTTCAACCTGTTTTTTAACTTCGTTTTTTATTAACTCATTTATCATTGTTGTAAATTTTGATATCTGAGTATTGATAATAGGAGTTGTGGATTGGGATGAATTTTTTAAAGTATCTATTTGTAATGTAATGGATTTTGAAAGATTTTGTAAATTATTAGAATTTATAACAGTATTACGAAGATTGTTTAATTGATTTTGTAAGTTATTTATTGCATCTTGTGTTACTCCTTGTGTTTTAGAATTTAAAGAATTTTGTACTTGATTTATTTGTTGATTAATATTATTTTTTAAAGAATTTAAATCTGGTTGATTATTATTTATATATAATGTTAATGTGTTTTTTAAAGGTGGTATTATATCATTCGTCATTTTATTTGTATCAAATTCAGGTTGTTGTTTTGGTATTAAAAAATTTTCAATAGTAATCATCGTAGTTGTTCCAGATCCACTTGTTTTAACCCATATTTCTTTAATAAATTTTGTATTCCATTGAACTGAATTATTAGAATATTCATTAATATTTGAGGGATTAGTATGAAAATATGATTTTGCAGATATTTCACTATAATATTGAATATCTCCTACTCCATTTGTAACTGAATTAAAATAATTTGACCACCATCCTCTAATTTGTGGATTAGCTGGGAATGTAATCGGATTGTCAAATTGTATTTTATAAATTCTATCACCATAACTAATATTAGAAATAACACCTATAAAAAAATAATTGCCTATTGAAGTATTAAATTTTATACCATAATATGGTGAAGTAAATCTAGAATTAACATAAGTAGCTGTTGAATTTAAATTATTATTTGTTAATATATAATCATCTTCATTATTACTTTGAAAATTTTCTATTTTACCTTTTTTACAAAACCATATAATTAAAGGAATTAATATTACTAATAAAATAATAAAATATTTTATCATTAGTTATTATAAGATATTATTCAACACAAATAAAATCATATCCTTACAGAAATTTAAAATATTGGAAAGTATAATTTTTTATTTGTCTTAAAACAATGGGAAAACTTAATATTCCCTTAGATGTCAAAAATAAATTAGAATCTGTATTAGGTAACAAAATGAATGATATTGGTATTTCTAATACGGCTCCTGCACCAAAATGGATAAATTCACAATCATTACCACCACCACCACCTCCAATACCTCCTCCAATATTAGCTTCTTCTACATTACCTCAAATTTCTTCACAAACAACACCAAAAAAGGAAGATACTACGAAAAATAATAAAACAAAATTTGAAGAAATGACTGAATTTTTTGGATATAGTGTTTTATTTGGAATTGGAATATCTTTTGGTGTTAAAATCGGTTTATTACTTTTTTATTAAAGAATAGAACAATATCCCTGATTTACATTTTTTTCATTATTATTATTTTTATTATTTCTTTTATTTGAATTATTACTATTTGTTTTTTTGGTATTATTTTCAGGAAATCCGTTTATTTGCTGATTATTTGGTTTTCTATTATTTGTTTTTTTGGTATTATTTTCAGGAAATCCGTTTATTTGCTGATTATTTG
>Ga0180433_10005484_pt1 | contig 17104 bp, 41 predicted proteins | sample SS_ome_8_FD_132980 | JGI IMG/M metagenome (GOLD analysis project Ga0180433, IMG submission 132980) | Hypersaline lake sediment archaeal communities from the Salton Sea, California, USA - SS_1_D_1 metaG | ecosystem: Environmental > Aquatic > Non-marine Saline and Alkaline > Hypersaline >... | reverse complement strand
TCTTTTTGATGAGGAGATAATAATGGTACTTAGTTGTTTTAGAAGAAATTGTCCTAATATCATGTGTAATAGATACTCAGATAAATATGGATATATTTGTGCTTCTTGTTTTGAGGAATTAGAACAAGCGCCTATAGATATAAATATTGTAGATTTTATGGATAGTGAACCAGGAACCTTTCTACAAGAATGTAGAGATTATAACAAAATCTTTCCAATAATGGAGTGAATGATGCTATCAGATGAAGAAGCATTAAAAGTTTTAGATTCCAATTGTGCTCAACTTATGGAACATTTTGATAGTGTTCGAATCTTTGTTACTAAACATGATTCTTTGATTCAAACTACACAAGTAGCAACAAGAGGAAAAGGAAATTATTTTGCATCTAGAGGATATATTCAAGATTGGATTACTCAACAAGATGAAAATACGCGTGAAGAATGTAGGTACCATGAGGAAGATTAATTTTATAAATTAGGAGAATAATCATGTCAAAACGCGCTGAAGCTATATGGGAAGAAGTTAGTGCTGTATGTCTTAATTTTCATGGGTGTAGAGCATTGCCTTCTGCTGAAGTTATGATACCAATTATTGATAAGCATCTAGATGATCTGTTAGATGATTCACTAAATCAGATTGATAATCCTACTATAGTAGTAGAGGAGGACATATGAATTTGGGACCATGACTCAGGAGATTAATTATGGCTACAATCCTAATGTTATTTGCAATTGTGTTTGCTCTGATTGGGATAGCAAAAGAGGTAAGAGGAGTTAGAGATGAGATCCGTAAATACAAGGAGGAAAAGTGATGAAACCATTTATTTTTCTTATTGTTTGTTTTTTAATTCTTTGTGGTAGTGTTGCTTTTGTATTAACTTATAATGTAGAATCAGAACACTGGTTCATGGATAAGAGGTTTGCCTATAAAGAAGATAAGCATCTTATCTATATTGTAGACACAAACACTAATAAACAATATCTTGCAACGAAGTACGGTGGTATGATGGAGATCGAATAATGAAAAGTATGGGACAACATGCCCCTCCCACAACAGATTGCCCAAAATGTGGGAGGGAATGTAAACGTCATTCTGTGAAGCCACGTACTGTTGTCGATATCCATCGAGTTGTGGATATTGATCTTGGAGTTTATTGGTGCCCAACATGTGAAAAGTTCTTTAGGTATGACTTGCGACCTTTTGTTGATCCAGGTAAGAGATACAGTAATCGTCTAATGAGTTGGGCCTTGCATCTATTAGAAAAAGGACTAACATTAAAGGAAGTAAGTATTGAGACAGGTGTACCGGAAACCACATTACATGATTGGAGAACTGATGAGTATGCCGATGCTAACGTATGTTAAGAATGCTTCATGGCCACAGGATGTATTGGAAATGCAGGTGAAGGATTTTATTGAGAATCTACGAAGCGCAATACAAATGGATGGTGTCTGTCACATGATCCTTGAGCCTGGGGATGGGACAAGATATGAGTTTGGGCTTATTGATTTACCAAATTATGATTATATGGTTATATATTCTTTGGTTGATGGATGGAGTTGTAAGGTTGGCCGTCCACCCCGTACTGTTCCTTGGTATATTCAAGAGAAGATACGATTCAAAACACATTCTCATACTCTTGGGTTAGTTTGTGATATCCTGAATCGGTTTAGTGGCAATAAGGATATGAGGTTCTATAACTGGGAGAAGGGTCGCCCTATGGAGGTTAAGGCATGAGACCTGACTGTTTGATGTGTGCAATGAAACATGTTGCCCAATCTATTGTACTAATGGGTGAGGTTCATAAGGGATATCCTTTGCATCGGTGGTTAGCATGTGGGCATCTTGCGGAAGCGGAGGATGAGCTTGTTAGAATGGAGAAGTACAGAAGCCTTGCTAACATGATCCGCGATGAACGGAAATCAATAATGGAAGATGAGAATTTCGAGTTAATGGGAATTATTGAAATGCTTAATACCATGCTAGGAGGAAATGATGAAGAAGATATTGGTAATTAGTCTACTGCTAATGGGTTGTATGCCTCAAAATGTATGTACGCCATTTCGAATGGAGCAAATATCTTACCCAAAAGAACCCACATTTAAGAATGGGATGCAACTCATTAAGACCACGAAAGTAAGTAGAGGAACAGCATTTTATGTTAAGCATGAAGGGCTCGTATATTTGGTCACTGCCACACATGTTCTTGAAGAAGGGTGGGCAGTCGTAGGAGATATCCCGACACTTGGTGAAGGTAAGACCTTCGGGGATGATGGATCAGCGTTCTTAGTTAAAGGTACGCCAAACTCAAAAATTTGGCAAATTAATTCTCCTAAGATTGGGGAGCCTTGTATAGCTGCTGGTTATACTATGAGTGGCGTATATAAGGAAATCTCAGGTATCGTGACCGCTAAGGAATATATGAGTATCAACGTTGAGCACGGAATGAGTGGTGGTCCTGTGATTCAAAATGGAAAGGTTATTGGGGTTATTAGCGCCAGAATTAAAGATATTGGACTCTCGAAGTTTACACCATTGATGGGGATAACTTATGAAAAAGACAACTAGAAAAGACTTTAGGGAATTCGTGAAATGGTGTAAGTATTACATTAAGAAGTTCGGACTCACTGATTATGAGTTCCGATTCTTTCATGATGACTATGATGATAAAGCAATTATTGCTTGTACTGATGTAGATAGTATACATGCAATAGCAAACATCTGGCTATATAAAAGTGTGAAAGGTATTGCTATTCGTAATTTTAGAAATCATGCTCTTCATGAGATCTTACACGTGGTTACTGATCCTATTATTGATAAGACTTGGGCTAGACTTGTGAATAAGGATGAAATTGTAGCAGCAGTGGAATGTGTGAATGCTAGGTTGATTAATATTGTTAAAGATTATGAAGGGAGAGAGTGATGGCTAAGGTTAAGGTTAAGGTTAAGGTTAAGGCTAAAAGTTACAAGATCGTGCTAAAGGGCAATAAGAGTGATAAGGGAAGTAAGAAGCCATGGTTTCGTATTGAAGCCCGTAATGGCAGGATAATTTGTCATAGTCAGATGTATGAAAAGAATATCAATATGATGACTACGGCAAAGAAACTATCTAAAGAATCAGGATTCCCGATTGTTGATGAAAGGACATAACAAGGAAATTTATTATGTATGAAGCAGAGATCAAAGCTGAAGATACTTTCATCATGAAATGGGGTGAGATATACCATATTGATATAATCTGCACAACTGAAGAGGATGGGTATTTATTCACCACTTACACGGTTTTCGATACACAATGGCGTAAATTCTACGTTCCTGAGAAGATGTTACGTTGCGGGATTAAGGAGAAGGTATGAGAACACCTGAGTATATTAGTCCTACAGGGATTATGCTGTTCGATCAATCAGAAGAAGATTTCTACGAGAGGTACTTAGCTGATGTGAAAACTCCACGTGATCCACAGTATCCAGTGATGGCAGTGGGAAGTGCTTTTGATGCGTTCATCAAGAGCTACTTATATAAAGAGCTTAAGATTGGGGATGATCCGACCTTTGAATTGAGAACACTTTTCGAAGCACAGGTCGAAGAACAGAACCGAGATGAGGCATGGAAGATCGGAGAGGCGGTCTTTGAGGCATATAAAAAGTGTGGGGCTGCCGCTGACCTTTTGATCATGCTCGGTGATTGCACGAATCCTCGGTTTGAGTTTACTTTGCAGGGTGCTGTGAGTGGGGAGTTTAATTCAGTAAATCAGGAGAACAATCCAGTGCTACTTGGAAAGCCAGACTTGTATTTCACACATCGGGATGGTGGAAGAGTGATCCTGGATTGGAAGGTCAATGGATACATGAGTAAACGCCGACCCTCCCCAAAAAAGGGATATCTTAGTGTGTTGGAATGTGAGGAAGGAGCTTTCAAGAAGAAGCAACATAAGGATGTTCTGGAAGGGACATTACATGGAATCAAGATTAATATGGCCCATCCACTTGAGCTTGTTGATAAGAACTGGGCCAGGCAATTAGCTATTTATGGGTGGCTCTTAGGTGAGGATGTTGGTAATGATTTCATCGTGGCTGTTGACCAAATTGTTTGTGGGACAGGAGTTGTTTACGGTGTTGCACAACACCGTTGTATCATCGGAGAGAAATACCAGAAGGAACTCTATACCCATGTCTGTGAAATTTGGGAAAGATGTACTAATGGGCACTTTTTCACGGATCTAAGTTTGGAGGATAGTAGAGCACGATGTTTACTCATGGATCAGGGGCCAGTGGATATGACCGATTTCGATACTGGGAGGGAAAGGTGATGGATGTTGAAATGAGTTTGGATGATGTTCTTGAGCTATTACAAAAGGGTGTAGATGGTGATAACGCTAAGGGAGTATTAGGGTTATTAAAAGACATATTACCAGCTATTATTAAAGAGATCAAAAGACTAAAGAAACGTGATGATCGTTTAAGTGAACTTGAGGCAGCAGGTGTGGATAATTGGGAGGGATACTAAGATGAGAGTATGTTTGACGCTGACAGAAAATATGCTTGGTACAGTGAGTGCAGATCCTGAATTGTATGAGAATTTTATTATGAGTAAGCGTCCTGAAGGTGTTGAGGAAAGTGTAGAAGATCTTCCTAGTGTGGAAGAGGAGGTAAGACAAAACACAACAGTATTTCTTCGTGAAGATGGGAGGCCATATATCTATGATTACATGGTTAAGGGGTTCTTTAAATCTGCTTGTGGTTATTTGAGAAGGATCAAGGAAGTTAAGGAAGATGGAGTTGTAGTTCAAAAAGCTACTCTTAGTTCCAAAGTAACAGCTTTCAAGAAGATTATTAATGGATTGATTTTCGTACATCCACGAAAATTGTTTCTTGATTTGAATGGGGATCTTGAAATTTGTGAACGTCCTCTTAGAGCACAGACACCACAGGGAGAACGTATTGCATTAGCACGTAGTGAAGTCGCTAAAGCAGGGACTAAAATAATTTGTGAAATTGAGCTTCTTGACATTAAGTTAAAGCCTCTGATTATTGAATGGTTGGAATATGGGAAATACGGGGCTCTTGGACAATGGAGAAATGCAGGACATGGGAGTTTTACTTATGAGATTTTGTGATGGTTGTATAGCGTAAAGTGGGGTAAGGGTTTGGTTCGGTAGCGAGAGTAATGTCTAAGTATGGTCTTATGTTGTTGCGTACTATCGAGTAAAGGTGCGGTGCGGTAGGGTCCGGTGACGTAATGTCTAGGTAGGGTGATATGGAGCCTTGTCAAGTCCAGTAACGGTTTGGTCGAGTTCGTTAATGTGTTGGTGAAGGTACAGTAGCATGACGTAGAATTGGGTCTAGTAAAGGTAATGTTCGATACTGTCGCGTCACGTAGGAGGTGTTAATATGAAAGATAAGCCATTGATCAGTGTCACTGTAGTAGAAGATGATAGTACTGGGATATGGAGAATAGGATTATGGTATCCATGGACGTTTACAAGAGTACTTGGAGAAAGATCCTATTGGGCGTCGAGACAAGATCCTAGCGATGATGGGTTACTTGAATCATCGGATTTGTGAGTTGGCTGAGAAACTTAGTCACAGACAGGAGGGTAACGGTGCGAATAATACTTGATCATGGAAATAGGTTTGAAGGGTATAAGTGTCCTGAATGTGATAGTATGGATCTTTATAGTTTAGAGGAAGAGGAAGATATAGTAAGTGGAGATAATGATAAAATGTATGGAGGACGTATTTTGAAAAGAATATTTATGCGATGTAATAATTGCATATGTACCTGGCTTGAGATAGAAGGAGCGTAATATGCATGAGGGCAATGGGGAAGAAGATGAAGTAATAGCTAAAGAGATCTGGGATCTTCTAGAACAGAACTCTGGAGGTATGAAGCTTATGGCTTTACTGCCACGAATCATGATGGGACATCCTGGAGTAAATAGTGAAAGAATTTTTAAAATTATTGCTGACATGGATGATGTTAATGTATTGGAGTACGTATGGAAGAGCATGAACCGGGTCAAATATTTCATTCATCAAAAGTAACTAGATGTCCTTGTTGTGGTACTGTTGGTACAGATCAAAAGGGCTATAAATGTATACGATGCGGGCAACAATGTTGTAGAAATTGCTTAACATTATTCACTACCTTATGTCCTACTTGTCTTGGAGTAAAATATGATATGGACAACAAAGCTCCAGAGAGTGATTGATGAGATTGAGTTTGGACTCATGGATCGAGAGCCGACGGAACATGAGAAATATCTGGTTCGTGTGATAAATGAAGCACAGGATCTAGCATGGTTTTTTCAAGATGAGTTCTCTTATTATGAGTTTGATAAAAAGTTATATGAAAGGACTAATGATGCCTTACTACCAAGGACATGATGAAAGATGGTATGGTCCTCACGGTGTTATCGAAAGCATATATAAAGGAATCAAGTTCCAATTGCTATGGACCGATAGTGATGCCTATGGTGTCATGAGTTTGAGGATAAAATACTATCGTAGTATGAATGTCGCGGAATACCGAATCCGGAAGATAGGTGAAATGCTCGGTGTTCAGGAATATGGGGCTGTGGAGTTCGGGCACTCGGTTCTGGGTGGCAGACTTCATCAATGTGCAATTTGTCAAATTATTGTGGAGGGTATTAATAGATTAGATGTAGAGATTCATGCGCCATATCGAATGAAGAACAAGCCACCGGAGGAGTTGATATGAAAGATGGTAGTAAGACTATGTGTAATTTCTATTGGTTTGTAACATTGCTATACTCTGGGATCGGTGATACACGGGATATGGTTATCAATAGGATTTTAGGCGATATCCATCCATTACAATATCTAGTTAAATGTCATAGAGTCTGGGAAGAGAAATATGAACGGTATAAGAAAACCATGGTACTTACAGATAAACCAAAACACGAGAAGCCAAAGATCTTGTTCTGGCATAAGATTCAATATATGGAGGATGAAGAGATTGAAGAACTTAAACATCAAATAGGGTGGGATAAAGGGGTGGGATAGGAGAAAACATGGATGAAGGCAAATATGGCGACAAAGCTATAGAGGGTCTTGCTAAGGCCATCTATACTGGAGAGATGCATCACAAACTAAAATGGAATGTCGGTTGTACCTGCCGAAAGGTCGGGCAACTTTTTATAACCTGTGGGGCATGTCAACCAAGTTATGATGCTAAGATCCATGAGATTAAACTCTTACTACGTGATCATTTAATGCAAGAAGTTGAGAACTTTATAGAGGCACTCAAAGAAGAGATTGTACGTCCAGGAGGATCAATGAAAGGAATTTACAAAATTATCAAGGCACGTAGACTCAGGTACGATGATATTAGAAGGAGGTATAGACAATGAAGGAATTTGAATATTGGTATAAAGCGAAATGTGTTAAGGTTGTAGATGGAGATACGATTTACTGTGATATTGATCTTGGGTTTGGAGTCTGGTTGCATAAGCAAATCATAAGACTCTCAGGGATCGACACACCAGAGATACGTGGAGAGGAGCGTGAGGAAGGGCTGAAGGTCAAAGGGTTCGTAGAGGTAAATATCTTGAATCGGGATGTTGTGTTGGAGACCTACAAAGACAAGAAAGGAAAATATGGGCGATGGATAGCGGAGGTCTGGTATTCATGGGAAGGTGTGGATGTGAATCTTAATTCCAGGCTCTTGGAACTCGGGATGGCTAGGGAGGTCAACTATGGATAATGATCCAGTAGACTCTTACACTCAAGTCGAAATTCTGACCGCGGCCTACAAGCAAAAGTCCGCTGAATGTAAGGAACTTCAGACAAAGATCTTGATACTTGTCAATAGGGTCAATGCTCTTGATAGTCAATGTGAAAGAGCACGTAATTTGTTAAATCAATTAATTGAAATGGATATTATGGATACGAACACGAGAGATAAAGTGGAAAAGTATATGGAGGAACATTATGGGAAGGGTAATACTGATACTGATACTGATGGGAGCCATGGGAGCCATGGGAGCCATAGGGTGTCAGAAGAGAATTGAATATTGTGTTAGAGAAGAAGTACTCATAGATGTTAGTAAAGTAGTAAATGGGAGACCTAGGAATAAAGTCACCACCATGCAGATTAAGAAGGGCGCAGCGATTTATGTTGATGAGAAAAGGATACGGGAAATTGGTCCTCAAGCGGAGATTAAATGGGAGGAGTGATGATGTTGAATGATGAGGAAAAGCAAGAGGTTCAAGAGTGGTGGAAAGATAATAGGGGCTTCTATACTTTGGCTGAGGAAGAAGAATTTATTGTTATGGTAAATGATTGCGCTGCAGAATTGGCAATGCCATCAGAGGATGTATACTCTTGGCTAGAAGAACTATTGGAGGAAGAAGAATGATTATTACTGTTATAGCAGATGAGGTTAAAGTGACTCGGGACGTTAGGGGAATGGGCGTGAGTGTGGAATTGGATGTTGGGTTAGAGGAATTAGTGAATACGCTTGTTGAAGAAGTCGGAGCAACAGATGTCCTTGAGTTATTAGATGTTGATGATATAAAGGAATTCATGGAGGAGACAAGATGAGACGCCTGAAACTCAATGTGGAGATTGAGTTACGTGCCGATACGGATATTGAGAAACTGGAGCATGGTATCGCGGACATGATTCACAAAATTATTGAGCGAGAAGGGTGCCATGTCCAGGAATATGTCTTAAAGCGTATGTGTTGGAGTTGTGGGGTTCGGGAAGGCAAGTTTCGGTGGGATAGGGGCCTGAGTTGTGGGGTCCATTGTGACGAGTGTTTTGAGAACATGGTTCATGAGTGTAGGAGCCGATCATGGTAGTAGCTTATTGGGAAGATCCTGAAGATAGTGACAATGGCACGAATTGCGGTTTCGAGAATCAGGAGGAACTCCTGGAATGGGCGAATGCCACAGTTTTGCACCGGCCTAGTGAGTAGAGAGTTGAAGCTTGTTGCTGAGAAGGTTGTGTCTCGATTTCGTGTGAAGGGATAAAATATGCAGAGTATAATAAAAGAATCACCTAGGGTAGTGTTTATAGACTTGGCTCTTGGAGATACGTTCACTGCTAAAGACGGTAATGCCTACATAAAAACCAGATTATATAAAACTATAGGGGTAATAAAATAAACGCCGTAAATCTAAAACTGGTGAGATGACTGGATTCCTAGATGCTGCATATGTTTATCCTATAGAGATGGAGGCTAGGGAAATATGAAGATTCAGCGACCTGATGAAAGAGGGATTGAGTTTGAGAATTTGGATAACGGGGACGTGTTCTGGTATGGAGGACTTTATTATATAAAGATAAATGCACCAAGATATGCCAATAATTCTGTAAATCTTGAGACTGGAGATATAGAGAATTTTAACCCATGGGTAATTGTTAGACAAGAAAAGATGGTTGGAATCCTGGAGGAGTGATATGAGAGAATTCCACTCTTTCGCATTATCGCGGTCTGGTCACTATGCTGTGTTGAATTGGTTAGCGCAGCAGTTTGATGGGTGTATCTTTGAGAGTCATCCACCACGGCGTGATAAGGTGATCTGGAATGAGGTAAAGGATACCACCACTCATAGGCAGTACGTGAGGATCATCGGATATGACGACATGAGGCTCGGGACGGCACGCGCTTATATTATGCAAGGAAAGGAAGTCATAGTCATGGCTCGTGATCCTTATAACCTCTGGGCATCATTACGGTACATGGGGAAGAGGCTGGATCTGGACCTCTGGAAAGAGTATGCGGGATTGCTGTGTCAACAGTTCAAGGGTTGGGGAATGACGTTCAACGGGTGGTTCTGTGACGAGGGGTATCGGGAGCGCGTTTTGCGCGGAATGCGGATTCAAGTCCGTGATTTAGCAAATCATCGAATGAGCGGGGCGAGCGCGTTCTCGGGATACTTGAATCGGAACTGTCCTGGTGGTCTTGGGGTCATGTCGCGATGGGCACAGTATGTTGGAGAGAAAGGTGTGCACGGGGATTTTAAGGTTTTGTGTAATGATGTAATGGTACAACGATATTGTTTGGAAATGTTTGGTTGGGCTGTCAATGGAGACTTGGAGGTTATATCATGAAGATTAAAAAGGAAAGCGGGAAAATTGACTTCGACAACTTGTTGTTAGGGGAATTGTTCGAATACGAAAAGGTCGTATACATACGGACTAAGGAAGTGAAAGTCGGATCAAGACTCCTGAATGCCGTTTCCTTGGATAGTGGTATTTTGGCCGTATTTTCGCCGGACACAAAGGTGTTGGCTCTGGATGGGGAACTCATAGTATGGGAGAAGTGAGTATGTGGGGGTTGACTTATGGGAAACAAATTAATCATAGGGCGAAGTGAATTGAAACGTCTGGCACGGGTTCTGGGGTGTTATGCGCGGGAACTGAATAGCGCACTCGGAGCCGAGGGCCTGAGCATCCATGAGTCGCGGGAACTAGTGAAGAAGTTAGAGGCATTTACTATTGTGCGGGGGATCTTGTTAGAGGATGCGAAGAAAGAGGATCGGATATTTGGATGGCGGCATACGTGAGGATCTGGGATCTTGGATCTGGGATCTGGGATCTGGGATCTGGGATCTGGGATCTGGGATCTTGGTATTAATTTTCTAAATCATTTGGCTCCTAATTCGGGAGCCTTTCTTTTTGAATTTCGAGACACAAGTGTCTCATTAAGGGGTTTGGAGGTAAGGTCCGGGGATTGGGTGGTTGTGTAAAGAAACGTTACTTTGGGTGGTGTCTGAGATCATTTCTTTACATGTGTAATAGAATGTTGCAGATTCGCTCCTGGGCCTTATGCGTGGTCGCTGAGAGGCATGTGCCTTGGAAGGGCTGTTTGATACCTGAGAGGGCATTGGCGTTCAACCAGGGGCCGGGATTCGTGTCTCAGAGGGTGTTGTGCGCTGGTCGTTGGTGAGGGGTCCGGGATTGGGGCTTACTAACTAAAAGGGATTTCTATAACTCCTATAGGGATATATTTATTTTTATTTATATATAGGATGAGATAAAGTAGTAAAGTAAGAGAAGTAGTAAAGCAATGGTGGAAAAGGGGATAGGTGAAACTGTGTCATTTTGATATGGGGATTCGGTAAAGGCATTTGTGCTAAAGCTTTACATAAAACGCCAAAAGCCAAAAGCCATAAGTATATGCCATACATATACTTATAACGCCAAAAGCCGTAAGGATACGCCAACACGAAAAGCCGTATACTATTATACACTCTCAAGTGTGAAGAACAAGGAATCGTGTCTCGGGAAGTGTCTCATTAACACGTTTTCGTGAGACACCTTTTCGAGACACAAGTGTCTCATTAAGGCTTTTGAGACATGTGGGAGAACCCGACAGCAATTATGAGACATGTTAGTGTTTTGAACCAGGTTAAGTACTTGCAAGGCAACGAGTTATAAAACATGAAAAAGTGTACCGAAAAAATGTGTCTCAAAATACTTTCATTTCGAGACACTTCTGACGGCTTAATGAGACACTTGTGTCTCAAAAATACCTTTTTCGAGACACTTGAGACAGTCTTAATGAGACACTTGTGTCTCGAAAAGGTGTCTCACATCTCTGACCTGAGACACCTTTTCGAGACATGCTCAGAAAACTAACATGTAGTAAAATCCTACACTCAGGGCTCAAAAGTGTAAATTTTTCGCCGAAAATCATAATTATTTATTACTCGGATATATACATATAATATATAAAAAGATATCAATTTATTTTTAATTTTTAAAATATATTAATTTTATAAATTTTCCGGGAGATCTGACGCGGACAGGGCTCCGGAGAATCCCGGCGCGGAAGGCGAAAAAAGTGTCTCAAAATTCGATCCCCTTTCGAGACATGTTAGCTTTCTGAGCCATGGCTCAATTTCTGAGCCATCAGAAATTGCACATGTTGGGAAATCCTACATGCCCATAAAAATGAACCATGGCTCAGGATCTGAGCATGTTCAAGAAATGAGCCATGGCTCAGTTTTCGAGCATGTTCCAAAAATGAACCATAGATGCTCAGTTTTCGAGCATGTTAGATTCCAGGACCATAGGTGCTCAGAATCTGAGCATGTGGGGATATCCCACAATGCAGAAATGCTCAATTGTCAAAATGACACGATGCAAAAAAAGCTACAATGTCGATCTGACATGGTTTATATAAACCATGTCGATCTGACACGCCATGTCACTATGACATAGTGTCTCATTAAATTATGAGACATGTCGGATAATTCAACATAAAAATTTCCGAAATTAGTTGATACTGGAATAGTGTTTGCTCCTAGCAAATTCCATGCCAGAAGTTAACGCAAACCCTATGCCAGAAATCCCCTGCAAACCCTATGCCAGAAAAAGATTAATCGTAAGGCGATTTCCGGGGTTGCCTAGTATCCTAGCTAGGGAAAACCGTTTGCGTTGCGCTATGGCCATCTATGGCGTTTCTAGCCCATATGTCAATATGACAATTTCCAAAATCATTAATAAATGATAGGGAATGATAGAAATAATTATTTCATCTAGCAAGACCCATGCCAGAAATTGAAAATCCCTGGTTTTCCGTTTGCGATAGCAAATCGTGTGCCAGAATACAGGAAAATAAATCTTTATTCCTGGCATCTTGGCACAAAGGTTGCTTCTAGCAAATCCCGTTCCAGAATGATACTACAACATGTATCATACTATAATAGGTGAATGAAATCACGATTGACCGGGAGTTAGGATACAGGTTGTATCAGACAATGATACGTGAAATTAATCACAATTAGCAATCGGTGTTCCAGTGTCGTTATAATCACCTAAGTCTATGATGTCAAAGGGTTTAGTTGTCAAGCGAAAAATATACCAAATTTTGTAATGGCTAATTTGACAAAAATATGGTAGTCTGTTATTGTGTGTTACGTGTGTACGATACGATACAATCGGCTAGGAAAGGACCGAGAATTTCGAGACACAATTTTGAGACATGTAGGAAAATCCTACACTTTCTGATTCAGTAAATTATCGGAGGGTTTGACCATGAGACGACTCTACACAGCAACACCTATACTCTTGTCCCCTCGGGACTTGACCGCCAACCCTCATCCCTGGATTGCAGCAATGCATAGGGAGTGTGAGGGAGCAATGTACCTCGCAGCAGATTTCCACGACTGCCCCGCTGTAGCTCACTATGACCATGCGGCCCGTGAGCTTGCACGCCTTGACCATGAGAGGAACAGAGCATGTTAGATGATGCATATAGTTGGATACACTGGACCTTGGGAGAGCTTGACGCCGGGAAACACTATGGTTTGCATGATGGCCCACATAGCACTTTTGTCAAATACTATCATGCAGAGCTTGAAGTTTTGCGCTTAGAGAGAGAGGCGCATATACATAGTGGATATTTTGAGGATGCACGTAGCGTGTCAATGTGGATTGTTCGCGCTTTGTATTGGATTAACGACATATGGCTGGATGCAGCAGATATGGAGGATGCAGAGACAGAGACACAATGCAGGGATGCAAATGCAGAACTGCAAAGGCTCAGAGACCTTATATATAGGAAGGAATAGAGCATGACTGACAGTGATATCAGAGGGCAACTTGACGCTTATTACATTGCCCCTACGTTGTTACTCCCATCAGATAAGCGAGATTGGTACAGCGTCCAGATGGCAGGGAGAGCATACATTGATGCTTTGTTGCATTGTGAGCATATCACGATAGAGAGATATCAGCACCTTTGCACTTGGTTGTATCAGACTGTAGACAGGGAAAGGAGATAGCCTATGAGAAACCCGTAACACCCTATGACTCATGGGAGCATAGGCATTGTAATTTGGCAAATTATCAGGGAGACACGAACCATGGCACGCACACGTAAGCAGAATGGCAATGCAGTAGAGGAGAAGGCCCAGCAGAAGCAGGAGAAGCAGGAAGAGAAGGCCCCTCGTACGTGGGAAGATGGCCGGAGCAAGAAAGAGCTTGACGCCATGGGGTTTCAGGACAACCCCGGAGCACAGGCGACACGCACAACCACGGCAAAGGTGCAGTATGCTCCCCTCAGCACCTTTACCAAGTGGGTTGATCAGCCCAGGCAGAAGCCTCGTACCGAGTACGCGGAGAGGATTCTTGACGACTCCATGAGGGCAAACGGTTGGCTTCCTGAGTATCCCGCTATTGTGTTCCCGGCGGATCATGCGGAATTCCCCAACCAGATTATCCAAGCGAATTCCCGTCATGACGCCATGTATCGTGTGCATGGGAAGAAGGCCGGTGCAATGCAGATTCCCTATGTGGAGCACACAGGCACGGTTGCAGAAGCCCGACTCATTGCCTTGCAGGACACAGGGACAGGCACCGACGAGAAGGGACTTGGGGACATTGTACGCGCCATTGTCGCCCTTATGGTTGTGGAAGGATTCAAGGCTCTCGGCATTATCCGCTACTTGTGGAGCAATGCCCGTGAGACTCTGCACCGCATTTCCCCGACCTGCAAGAAGTGTACAGCCCTGGAGGGCAAGTCAGGAGAAGGAGCAGAGAAGACCGCATACGGCGCTTTTCAGACTCTCTTGACTCTTGCCAAATGCCCTGAGAAGGTCAGGGAGCAGTACTATCAGCAGTTGAACGATGGCGTCAAGAAGGGCAAGGCGATAACCAAGGGTGACTTGGGAGATATCAGCAAGGCCGATAATGCCAAGGCAGCCCTTGAGCTTTTTGAACAGATTATGAGCAAGAAAGAGGAAGGTACGGACAACGACAAGCCCAAGAACGTAGTAACTCTTGGGCAGTTTGTTGACATGAAACTTCACCTCAAGTCAAGTCTCCTGGCAGACGTGGCAAGCCTGATGCAGAAGCCCGGAAAGGATGCTCCTGATAGCGTCAAGAGCAGAGATGCAATGGAGGAACTGAAAGCCGTTGACGCTGAGATCTATGCTCTTGAGCAAATCGAAGCGGACAAGCAGGAAGAGTAGTAGACACGGACCACGGGGCAGGCATTGTGCCTGCCCCGTACCTTTACCCCCGGACACCAGACCCCAGGAGCATAGACCAATGACCACGACCACACAACCCACGACCACGGAGCAGGGAGCACAAGAGGATAAGGCATTGCCCATTGATGCAGCATACAAGCTGGCAGGGATGATAGCCGATGGACTTTGCCTTGCTGCAAAGCATCCAGAGATACGAAACGAGATCCTAGATATACTGGAATCCTTTGTATCAATAGCCTACGCTCAAGAGAGGATACACCCGGACCAGTACATACGACTTGACGGGCGCTTGCAGTTAGCCCGTGTCCCTGCCCCTGTCCCTACCTCGTGATAATGTTGTAAATTATTCTTGGTTCCCTTCCCTTCCCCTACGGGGGAAGGGTTTTTTCGTGGGAAAAAGCGATCCCTTGTCACAGAAGGCTCCCCTCCCCCTCACTATCCCACAATCATAAATTTTTCCAGACGCCTCGAAGGACCATGGACCTAAGAGGGGTGGGTGGGTTATTTCCTAAAACAACCAAAATTTCAGACCCAAATTATCTCAATTTTCGCCGAAAAAATTCTAGAAATTTTCCTTAACTTTTGTACGTGACTGCCGTATTATTATATGTAGGAAGTGTAAATTTTTCGTCGAAAATTGAGATAATTTACAAAATTAAAATGACCTGGACCAGTAAAAATGATTTTGAGCTTTGTGACGAAGATGATCCGAACCGTTGTGAAGGAGTTTCGGGTCGTAAAGGCCAATGTCGTAACAAAGCAATAAAGGGCTCTAAATACTGTCCCGCCCATATTGGGAGGGGATTAGTAACATTAAAAAGGCAACAAATGTATAATTATAATTTGACGAAATTCCGAGCCCAAGTACAGAGCTTTGCCACTAATCCCGCGATCAAGAGCCTTCGCGAAGAAATTGGCGTGCTTCGTATGATGCTTGAAGAGTCTTTAAACCGATGCAATGACTCCCATGATCTATTGTTACAGAGTACTAGTATCTCGAATCTTGTAGCCAGTATTGAGAGACTTGTACTCTCTTCCCATAAACTTGAGATCAATCTTGGACAACTCCTTGATCGGAATCGTGCATTACAGCTTGCTGATGAATTGATCCAAATCATTACAGCAGAAGTCCAAGAGGAAGAGGCAGTTAAACGTATTGCTGTGCAAATCACAGCAGCCATGAACCGTATTGCGTTGAATGAGGACCAAGGTTCATGACCCATGTTAAGAATTTAGAGTATGATTAATATTGAGCAAATGTTCCTAGACCGTATCGCTTCTGGCCTACATAGGAGATCAATAACTAAGTGCAGTGAATGGGCGAAGCAATGCCGTGTTATGGGGAAGCCCTTTCCTGGCCCTTGGACGTTTGAGCATCATCCATGGCTGAAAGCCATGCATGATGCTGAGACCACGTTTGTTTGGGGTCAGAAAGCTGCACAGATGGGTTATACAGAAACGGTCCTAAACAAAGTATTTTTTGAGGTAGACGTTAACGGCGTATCGTGCCTCTATGTACTACCCGCTAAAACGCCGGATGCATCAGACTTTAGTGCTGCAAGATTTGATCCGGCGATTGAACTCTCGTCGTACCTACAAAAGTTGTTCACGGATACAAAGAATATAGGCCATAAACGGGCCGGAGCCGTGAACATCTATATCCGTGGCTCACGAAGTCGTGCGGGCCTAAAATCTGTTCCAGCAGGACTTATTGTACTTGATGAACTTGAGGAGATGACCCAAGAACATATACCCCTGGTTTTTGAGCGTGCGTCAGGACAACTCGATAAACAGGTATGGGGTATATCGACACCTACAATTGATGGACATGGGATTAATAAACTATACAATGCAAGCACAAAGGAACATTTCTTTTTCAAGTGTCCACATTGTGGCCGTTCTACCGAATTGATATTTCCTGAGTGTGTAGAAGTAAATGAGGATAATATTAAAGAATCATTTCTCAAATGTAAGGAATGTAATACACAACTCCAACATGATCAGAAACAAGAGTTCCTTAAGAATGGTTTCTGGATAGCAGAGCATACAGATAGGGATGATCGTGGGTTCTATATCAATCAACTCTACTCCATGACAGTGGAACCCTGGGAATTAGCGGCTGCATATCTAAAGA
>Ga0180433_10005482_pt1 | contig 17108 bp, 16 predicted proteins | sample SS_ome_8_FD_132980 | JGI IMG/M metagenome (GOLD analysis project Ga0180433, IMG submission 132980) | Hypersaline lake sediment archaeal communities from the Salton Sea, California, USA - SS_1_D_1 metaG | ecosystem: Environmental > Aquatic > Non-marine Saline and Alkaline > Hypersaline >... | reverse complement strand
TACGAGCCGGATGCTGTCGCACGGGCTCGGGACGGGAAGGCGCTCGAACGGATCCGGCGACTCGACACGCCGGGGTTCGATCGGCTGTACCGCGAGGAGCGGATGTCGATCTGCGGCGCGGGATCGATCCTGGCGCTGCTCGAGGTCTGCCGACGGCTCGGGCTGACCGAAGGCGAACTCGTGCAATACGCAACGTCGGGCGACGCGACTGGCGATCGGAGCGCGGTCGTCGGGTACGCGGGGGTCGTTTTCACGAGGGAGGCACCTTGCCCCGCAGCATGACCGGCTTCGGGACAGCCACCGTCGAGAGCGACGGATGGCGGGTGGAGGTCACCATCCGGACGCTCAACCACCGCTACCTGTCGGTGCGAATCCGCTCGCTCAGCGACCAGCCCGCCCTACAGCCCCGCGTCGAGGAGCGGGTCAAGGAGGCGTTCTCCCGCGGCGAGGTCGGCGTCTGGGTGACCGTCGATCGGGCGTCGGAGGAGGGTCCAGGCCCCCGGTTCGACCGGCAGTTGGCGCGAGGCGTATTCGACGACCTCCGCGCGCTGGGCGACGAGCTGCACCTCGGAGGGACGCCCACCCTGGAGGACCTCTCCCGGGCGGGCGGGCTCCAGCCGATCCAAATCGAGGACGAGAAACTGTGGCCGGTGCTGGAGAGCGCCCTTGCCGCCGCGATCGACAACGCAAACGCCAGCCGTGATGCCGAGGGCGAGCACCTTCACACCGCGCTGCTCGATCCGATCGATCAACTGAGCGCCTCGCTTGCGGCGATCCGGTCCCGGCTCCCCGAGATTCTCGCGTCCTATCGTGCCAACCTGATCGAGCGGGCTCAGCAGCTGGAGCTCAAGGTCGATCCGACTCGGCTCGAGGCGGAGATCGCCCTGCTCGCGGAGCGGCTGGACGTTCAAGAGGAGATCGTCCGCCTGGAGGCGCATCTGGCCCGTGCGAGAGAGGCGCTGGAGAGCGCCGAGCCGATCGGAAAGGAGCTCGACTTCCTCAGTCAGGAGATGCTGCGGGAGGTCAATACGCTCGGCGCCAAGGCCCGCGACGTGGAGGCGGGAGCGCACGTCGTCGACATGAAGTTGGCGGTCGAACGATTCCGGGAGCAGGTCCAGAATGTCGAGTGATCTCACGTCTCGGCGCAAAGGCGTCGGAAACGGTCTGGCGTTCGTCGTCTCCGGTCCCTCGGGAGCGGGGAAGAACTCGGTCATCGGCCGGGCGATGGAGGATCTCCCGGACGTCCGGTACTCGGTGTCGTACACGACGCGACCGCGGCGGCCCCACGAGGTCGACGGCGTGGATTACCTGTTCGTCGACCGAGAGGAGTTCGTCCGCCGCATCGAGAGCGGCGACTTCGTCGAGTACGTCACCTACCTCGGCGACCTGTACGGGACGTCGCGATCGCAGGTCGACGGGATCGTCGACCGCGGCTTCGACGTCATTCTCAACATCGACGTCGAAGGGGCGAAGCTCGTCCGGCGGACCGGGCTCGGGGATCACACGGTGGTCTTCGTCTTCCTGGTCCCCTCGTCGCTCGTGCGGCTTGAGGAACGCCTGCGCGCGCGGGGGACGGAGTCGGATGAGCAGATCGCCGATCGACTCACCGTCGCGGCGCGGGAGATGGAGGCGCTGGGCACGTTCAAATACCTCGTGATCAACGACGATCTCGAGACGGCCGCCGCCGAGCTTCGCGCGATCGTGTCGGCCGAGCGGTTCCGCATCGAATAGGTCAGGCGGCGAAGCTCCGTCGCCTCACCGCCATCGCCTGTGGGACCGCCCCCTGCCCGCTACTTCTTGGCCACCCCTTTTCCGGTGACCTTGAGCTTCTTCTCGATCTGCCGCTTCAGTTCTTTGCCGGGACGGAACAGAGGCACGACCTTGGCTGCCACCTGGATCGGACGCTTCGTCTGCGGATTGATCCGGCTGCTCGCCTTTCGCGCACGCACGGCGAACTTGCCGAACCCAACGAGCTTCACCTCTTCACCCTGCAGCAGCGTCTCCTGGATCAGATCGAGGACGGAGTCGAGCAGCTTCCGCGCCTCCTTCTTCGTCAGGTCGGTCCTGTCCGACAGTCGGTCGATAAACTCGCCCTTGTTCATCCTGCACCCTCCTTGCGGTGTAGTACCTCTTGCTATTCCGTCTCGTCGTCGAGCGTCGCTTCCCCAAGCAAGTCCCGCATGCTCAACGACTCATGGCCAGCTTCATCGAGGAACCGGCGATCGACACGTTCCCGGCTGCGGCTTCGATCCTTGCGCTTTCGCGCGCCGCCGCTGCGCCCGGAGGACCCTTCGCGCTCCCGCTGCTCCTCGAACGGCATCGGTGGGATCTCGGGCGGTCCGAACAGGTTGCGCATCGTGAGCCGAACCTGCCTTTTCTCCTCGTTGATCCCGATAATCCGCGCTTGTACCTTGTCGCCGATGGTCAGGACGTCCGCCGGCGTGGCGATCCGCTCCTCGCTGATCTCCGAAACGTGGATCAGGCCGTCGACGTCGTCGGTGATTCGCAGGAACGCGCCGAAGTCCTTGATCTCGGTGATCTCCCCTTCGACCACCTCGTCGATCGCGTGCTGATCGAGGAACTGCCGCCACGGGTTGTCCTTCAGCTCGCGGATCGAGAGCGAGATCCGCCGTTCATCCGGATCGGCATTGAGGATCTTGACCTCGACATCCTCCCCCTCGGTCAGCACATCGCGCGGGTGGTTGACGTGTCCCCAGTCGAGCTCCGAGACGTGGACCAGTCCCTCGACGCCGTCCTCGAGCTTGACGAAGGCGCCGAAGTCGGTCAGCTTCGTGACCGTGCCCATGACCACTTGCCCCCGCGGGTACTTCGACTCGACGTCCTCCCACGGATCGCGCTGCGTCCGGCGCAGTGACAGGCTGATCCGGCGGGCCGCCTCGTCGCAATTGAGCACCACGACGGTGACCTCGTCGCCCTCGTTGACTACGTCCTTCGGGCTCTCGGGGTGTCCCCAAGACAGTTCGGAAACGTGGACGAGCCCTTCGACGTCCTGTTCGAGCTCGACGAACGCCCCGAAGTCCGTCACGCTGACGACGGCACCCGTCACCTGCGTCCCGACAGGATACCGGTCGGCGATCCCGTCCCACGGATTCGGCCGCAGTCGCTTGATCGACAGCGAGACCTTCCCCTTCTCCCGGTCGAAGTCGATGACCTTGACCCGGACGGGGTCACCCACCTTGTACTCCGCGGGCGGCACCGGAAGATCCTTCCAGGCGATCTCGGAGCGGTGCACGAGCCCCTCGAATCCGCCGATGTCCACGAACAGGCCGAAGTCGACGGTGCTGCGGATGGTCCCGTCGATCTCCTGGTCCTTCTCGAGCGAATCGAACAGCGCCATCCGGCGCTCCCGCTCCCGTTCCTTGATGTACGCCTTGTGCGAGACGACGAGGTTCTTGTCGCGTCGAGAGAGCTCGAGGATCTTCAGCTTGATCCGCTGTCCGCGCAGTTCGTCGATCGAGCTGGGCAGGTCGTCGCCCAAGTGCGATCCGGGCAGGAACGCTCGGATCCCGTCAAGGTTCACGTGATACCCCGCACGCTTGACCTCGTTGACGACGTCGCCTTCGACCGCTTCGCCCGCCCGATACGCCTCCTCGAGTACGTCGATTCGCTTCTCGTATTCGGCCTGCTTCTCCGATGCGTAGACGGTCCCCTTCTCCTCGTCGATGTAGGTCACGAGGACCTCGATCTCCTCGCCCTCCTCGACCTTGCCTTCGGTTCGGAACGGAGAGAGTTCAGTCGCGGGGAGAATCCCTTCCGACTTGTAGCCGATGTCGACGAGGATCTCGCTCTCGTTGACCTGGACGACCGTCCCGGAGATCACGTCTCCGCGGCTGTACATCTTGACGTCGCTTTCGGAGAAAGCGTCTTCCATCTTGATTCGCTGTTCCATGCTCCAGTGCCACCTACCGTTACGCCACCCCGGCCTCCATGCTCCGGGCTCGCGGAATGTCTTCGATCGTAAGAACTCCCTATCCTCCGCGATTCCTCATGCGTTATCAACTCGCTGCATCAGGCGATCGCTGAGCGCGCGGTACCGCTCGGCTCGCGGCATCCCTTCGTCGATCCCCGCCGCGAGCTCGTCGATCGACACGGGCGCGCCAATCGACACGGTGACTCTGGGGAATCCGAACGGGTACTTCGGCGGATACGGCCCGTCCGCCCGGATATTCACCGGAAGCAGCTCCTTCCCCGCGATCGCCGCGAAGTGAATCGCCCCGGCCTTGGCATCGACGCGCCGGCGGGTCGTTCCCTCCGGGAAGATCCCGATCAATCGCTCCCGCCTGACGGCATCCAGCATCCTGCGAAAGTCCGATTTGGAGAAGCTCTCCCGGTCGATGACCGTGGCGAACGAACGGATCAGCCCCTGCGCGACGATGTTGCCCTTCATCAACCCTCGACGGGCGATGAAGTGAACGCGATTCCAGGCCCCCAGAGCGATCGCGAACATCGGGATGTCCCAGTAGCTCCGATGTCGTGCGACCGCGATGTACTTGCCCGCGCGGTCGATGTTGCCGCGGCCTTGGACGCGCAGGCGGAAGAGGAGCTTCGTCACGAACAGGAGAATCAGCACGAGGAATGCATAGATCCCGTTCTTGATCCAGATCCTCAGCCACCGTGACAACGTTTCCCCAACCGCTCCCTGACCAGACTTGATGCCGCGGAAATGACCTCGACAAGGGTCTTTCGATCGGTGTCGATTATAGTCGCATCCCTAGCGGGTTTCAAGGGTGCCACGTCCCTGCGGCTGTCCCGTTCGTCGCGTCGTCTCAGCTCGTCCAGCGTCTCCTCATAGCCGCCGCGCCCCCGCTGCTCGATCCGACGCCGCGCGCGCACCGGAGAGCTCGCGCGCAGAAACAGCTTGACGTCCGCGTCCGGCAGGACCACCGTCCCGATGTCGCGCCCCTCCATCACCACATCGCCCTGCGCGGCGATCTCGCGCTGCAGCTCGACGAGCCGGGCTCGAACCTCAGGGCGCGTCGCGACCTGCGACGACTTCTGGTCGTACTCCGGGGTATGCAGCAGCTCGGTGACGTCCTCCCCGTTGAGCACGAACCGCCCCCCGTCGGTCACCTCGATCCGGACTTCGTCGAGCGGGACACCCCGGTCGAAGGCCAGCGCGACCGCACGGTACATCTTCCCGGTTTCCACGAACCGGCATCCGAACTCCTCGGCCAGCGCCCGACCGACGGACGTCTTGCCCACGGCCGCCGGCCCATCGATCGCAATCTTCACGAGCCCTCCAGAACGCAGCACCCGGCCGTCGTCGGCCGACAGACGAACACCTGCGCCGACTCGAATCGTCGATTCAGCCGGACCCCGACCCGCCTCGCGACCCCTTCTTTGCGAAACGCCGCGAAGAAGGCCGATCCGCTGCCGCTCATTCCCCAATACTCGGCCCCGAGGGCGCCGATCGCCTCATAGTACGTGAGCAGTCCCCGGTGGAGGTCCAGCGCCGGACGGAGCAGGTCGTTCTCCCCTCGGGATCCCACGCCGGTGGGCGCTTCGTCCACCCCGCCGAGCGCGTCCCATCGATCGTAGATGGCGGCTGTCGCGCAGTGCACGGGAGGAACCGCGACGACGAACCGCTCCTTCACCGGATCGTCGTACGTCCGAACCCGCTGGCCGCGGCCGGTGACGCGGAGCCGGCCTCCGTGAAGGAACAGCGGGACGTCCGAACCGACCTCCGCTCCAATCTCACACAGCTCGTCGAGCGCCAGCTCGGGCGGAGTCAGCCGGTCGAGGACCCGCAGGACGGCCGCCGCATCCGATGAGCCACCTCCCAGCCCCGCTCCGGCCGGGATCCGCTTCTCGATGTGCACGCGGACGCCCTCGACGAACCCCTTCCGCCGACGGAGTGCCGTTGCCGCCCGTCCCACGATGTTCTCCCCTGGTAGGCTCGGTGCGCTCGTGACCTCGTCCCTCGCAGCCGGAAAGGCGATCGTCAGGCGGTCGCACAGGTCGATCGTCTGGACCTCGGAGTCGATCTCGTGGAACCCGTCCCCGCACAGCCCGAGCACGGCGAGGGAGAGGTTCAGCTTCGCGTAGGCAGTCGCATACACCCTCAATCCGGGAATACGACCTCCCCGCGCTGCACGACGCAGCGCACCGGATCCTCGCCGAGCCCGGCGAGGAGATCGCGGTAGTCCGGCACATCGAGGATCACCAGGTCGGCGCGCTTCCCCGCTTCGGCGGACCCGATCTCCGACGACAGCTCGAGGGCGGACGCGTTGTGCAGCGTCACGGCCGCGATCCCTTGTTCGAGCGACATCCCGAGCACGGTCACCGCCAGCGCCAGAACCAGCCACATCGACCCGACAGCGACCGAGCCGGATCCCGCGTTCGTTCCCAACGCGACCATCAGGCCCGCGTCGAGGAGCCCTCGCGCGTCCGGCCAGCTTTCCGGCTCCAGCAGCCTCTCCCCCGGGAGCAGCACGGGAACCACTCCGACGCGCCTCCACGCCTCTGCGTCCTGCCTGCCGAGATGATTCGCATGCCCTACCGCGCTGACGTCGAGCCCGATGGCCATGGCGCGCACTGCACCCAGCTCGCCTCCTTGAACGTGTAGCTTCAGTTGGAAGCCCGCGGCCCTCGCGGCTCGGAGGATCGTGCGCGCCTCGTCCGGGCTGTAGGCGCTGCCGCCGCAGGCGACATCGCAGAACTGCGCCAACCGCCGGCGGCGGGCCGCAGGGATCGCATGCGCGATCAGATCGGCCATCGGCACGGCATGGGGGACCCCATCCTGGGGGCCACCACCGAACAGCGTCGCGACAACCTCCGGCAGCGCGCCATCCTCCGCACGCATGAGCGCGGAGAGCTCCTCCAGTTCCACCAAGCTCCCGCACTTGACCTCCACGGTGGTGACGCCGTGGCGGAGCGCGCGACGCAGGCGGTCACTCGCCCTCTCGCCCGGGGTGCTGTTGAAGCAGCCTTCCGGTCGTTCCGAAACGCTCGCTTCCTGTAACGGAACGTACGCATCGTAGTGGGTGTGAGGATCGATCAACCCCGGAAGAACGACCTTTCCTCGCGCGTCGATCTCCTGATCGATCCGCGTGCGCCGAGGTATCGGTCCGATCGAGACGATTCGCCCGTCGCGAATCCACAGCTCCGTTCGCTCTCGGACCTCGAGAGAGGAGATGTCGGAGGGTGTCGACGGTGTGAAGACGGGCGTCACCAGTTGCCCGATGTCGACGATTCGTGTATCCATGGACGCCCAGCATGAAGTATAGTATCCGGAGATGCGCTTTACAACGGAACTTCTGCTCGATACACTGCCTTCAAGGGGCATGGAAGCAGGCGGGGGAGACGGAAGCGGAATGCACGGGGCGGAATCGGGGCGGAGCCGGGAGCCGGATCGAGAGGACGGCAGGACCGGGATTGTGGCCGTCCTCGGCCAGACGAACGTCGGGAAGTCGACGTTCCTCAATGCCGTGCTCGGGCGGAAGGTCGTCATCACGTCCGACAAGCCGCAGACCACTCGAAACCGGATCCGCTGCATCCTCAACACAGAGCACGCTCAGATCGTGTTCGTCGACACGCCGGGGCTCCATCGGGTGAGAAACCGCCTCGGCCGCTATATCGTTCGCGAGGCCTACCGAGCGCTGAGGGGAATCGACGCGATGCTCTACGTCGTGGAACCCTGGGGACGGGTCGTCGACGACGACCGGCGAGTGTTCGAGCGGTGGGGGGATCTGCCGGTCCCGATCCTTCTGCTCGTGAACAAGATCGATCTGGCGCGGGGGAACCTCCTGGAGGAGACGCTGATCGCGTACGAGCGCACGGGCCTGTTCGCGGAGCTCATTCCGATCTCCGCCACCGAGGGGATCGGCCTCGATGACGCCGTGCGCACCCTGATCGGGTACCTGCCCGAACGGCCGCCGCTGTTCCCCGAGGGCGCCGAATGCACCGAGGACGAGACGTTCCTGATCGGGGAGCTGATCCGGGAGAAGATCGTTCGCCTCACGTATCAGGAGATCCCCTACTCGATCGCGGTTCGAGTCAAGTGGTTCCACGAGCGGGAGGACGGCCTCGTGGAGATCCGGGCCGAGATCGTCGTCGATCGGGCGTCTCAGAAGGGCATGATCATCGGCAAGGGCGGTTCCCTCATCAAGAGGATCGGCACCCTCGCGCGGTCCGACATCGAGGCAATGCTGGGGAGTCGGGTCTTCCTCGATCTGATCGTGCACGTCGACCCGCATTGGACGAAGAACGAGGAGCGAATCAGGCAATTGACGAACCCGATCTAGCGCACCCATGACCGAAGAGAGCACAAGCCGACTTCTCCTGATCTGCGACGATCCGGCGCGGGCAACCGCCGTTCGCGCCCTGCTCGATTCCCGGCTCCTCTCGGTCTGCCGGATTTCTTCGAGCGAGACCGTCGACTGCGATGCGTCGGAGGAGCTCGCCCTGTTCGTCGTCTCCGGGGAGGGCGACGACGATCTGGTCCGGCTCAGAGACTGGGTGGAGCGACATCCGGACCGCGAGGTCGTCGCGCTGACCGACGGGGAGGCACCTGCCTTCGGGACCCATGCAATCGCCTGCGGCGCAGCGGCGTGGCTTCCGTTGTCGGCCGAGCCGGACAGCTTCCGCGCGGCCCTCCGCCAGGTGATCGATCGGTTGGAGCGGGCCGCGCGCGTCGACGCGGAGCAGCAAAGACTGCGCGAGCTCCTCGACCGGGCGCCGATCGGGGTCTTCGAGCTGCGCGACGGTCGGGTGACCCACATCAACGATCATCTCCTCCAACGTCTCGGCTACGGGCGGGAGGAGCTGATCGACAAGGCACCGAAGGAACTCGATCTGATCGCTCCTCAGGACCGCGGCCGCATGCGGCGAGCCGTCGACGACCGGCTCGCGGGCGAGGACGGATCCGAAGCAGCCATCTACCAGTTCACCACCAAGTCCGGCGGCACGTACATCGGAGAGGTTCGAGGCCGCGTCGTGACCACCCCGAACGGGCCGATCCTTCAGGGAACGATTCGCGACATCACGTTGGAGACGCGCCTCAGCCAGTCGCAGCGGATCGTGATCGAGCTTGGCGAGGTGATCCTCGGGGAGTCGGACATCAAGCGAATCCTCCAGCTCGTCCTGGACGCGATCACCGAGTACAGCGGGTTCCGCCGGGCCGTCTTGTCGCTGTACGATCTGTCGATCCCGGCTCCGTTCGAGGGCGAGGTCTTCTCGATCCTCTCCTCCGGGCTGACCCCCGAGGAACGGGAGACGCTCCTCTCTCAGCCGCCGATGACCGTCTCCGAGCGCAAGCTCGTCTTCTCCGATCGATACCGGCTCGGGCCGGCGTACTACATCCCGCACGATGACACGCCATGGAGCGAGGAACGCGGCATCTCGGGGAGCGTATCGGTCGAAGGGTGGCACCCCGATGACTTCCTCTTCCTGCCGCTCCGTGGGACGTCGGGAATCATCGGCAGCATCTCGGTCGACGATCCAATCGACCGGAGCGCTCCGACGGTTTCCTCGATCGAACCCGTCGCTGCGCTCGCCAACTTCGCCGCCTTGGCCGTGGAGCGCGTGTTCAAGATGCGCCGGCTTCAGCAACAGAAGGAGAAGCTCCACGGTCTGTCCCGGTTCGGCGACCAGCTCGCTCGGGTCCACGACGTTCGCTCGTTGTGCGAACTCGCGGTGCAACGCCTTCACACCGACACGGACTACGGCGTCTGCTCCATCTGCATCGCGGACGGCATGCGTCTCGTCCAGGAAGCCGTCGCCGCGAAGGACATCTTCTCACCCGACGAGATTCCCCAGCGCGGGGCCCGATCGCACGTCGACGGCCCCGGGATCACATGCTGGGCATTCCGCAACGTACGATCGGTCATCGTCCCCGACGTGCTGCAGGATGAGCGGTACGACGGCTCGAGGAAGACGATCCGATCGTTCATGGCGGTCCCGATCACCGGGCGAAAGGGGGTGATCGGGGTGATCGACGTGGCCAGCAAGCGGCTCGCCGCGTTCGATGAACAGGACATCGAGGTCGTGTCCGCCCTGGCAAGTCAGATCTCGACGGCGATCTCGGCTCTGCAGCTTCGAGACTCGCTGCTTCGGATCTATTCGTTCGGCCAGCGGTTGGCGACGGCGTCGACGTCCGATCAGGCGATCACCGGCACGCTGGACTTCCTCGTGGAGCAGTTCGACTTCGAATTGAGTTCGATCCTGCTGGCACGAGACGACGGCTCACTGTCCGTGGCCGGGCTGCGCGGACCGTACCACAGCGGGGGGATCGAGGTCGGGAAGAGCTTGCCCTTGGATGCTGGAATCATCGGTTGGGCCGCGTCGAACCGTCAGGCGCTCCTCGTGCCGGACGTCCGGACGGAGCCGCTCTACTACGAGGCGTTCTCCGGCACCCGTTCGGAGCTGGCGGTTCCGGTGCTCTTCGGCGGCAAGCTCCTCGGCGTGCTCAACGTCGAGAGTCAACAAGTCGACTTCTTCGACGACGCGGATCGCCAGCTTCTCGAAGTGATCGCCAACCATCTCGCCATCGCCTTGGCCAACCTGGCTTCCCAGGACATCCTCCGCGAACAGGCGATCCGCGATCCGTTGACCGGGCTATACAACCGCCACTACTTCAACTCGATCGTCGCATCCGAGCTCAGTCGCGCCGACCGATACGGCCGTCCTCTGTCGTTAATGATGATCGACGTCGACGGGTTTCGTTCCGTAAACAACGCATTCGGCCATCTCCGGGGAGACGAGGTGCTGCGCGAGATCGCGCGGATGTTGGAGGGAAGCGTCCGAAGCGCCGACCGGGTCATCCGGTACGGGGGCGACGAGTTCCTCGTCCTCATGCCCGAAACCGACGGGGCGGGGGAGGCGCGCACCGCCTCCAAGCGCCTACGCACGAGGATCCGGCAGATTCCCGCCCAGGTGGGGATCGAGGGTCACACGATCGATCTGAGCATCGGCTTCTACACCCGACCGCCTCGCGACGAGCGCTCGCTGGAGGCGATCCTCGAGGAAGTCGATCGCAGGATGTACGCGGACAAGCGAAGCAAGCACGGCGATGCCTCCGATGACTGACCGCCTGACCGGACTGACCCAGCTCGCAGCCTGCGCCGAGCTCCAGCGAGCGATTCTGGGCGACCGATCGCGATCGATCTGGCCGGTGCCCGCGCTCACGGCGATCGGTCAGAGCGGCGGGCTCGTCCTCGGCTCCTGGGACGGCACGGCGCCCGTTCCGAGGCTCCTCGGAGCCCTCGTCGACCTCGTCGGCGACATCGACGGCTACCCGGCGAGGCACACGGTCTTCCACGGGGTCCATCCGTCGCACCGGAACCGCGGCGTCGGCGGGGACCTGCGGCTCGTGGAGCGCGCGGTTTGTCAACGAGCCGGCGTCGACCTGGTCTTCTGGGCGCTCGACCCGCTCCGCAGCGTCGACGCGCATCTCGCGTTCAACAAGCTGGGAGCGATCGCCACCGAGTACCAGCGAAACCTCTACGGTGAGCTGTCGGACAACGCCAATCGGGGTCTGGCGACCGATCGGCTCCGCGTGGAGTGGTGGCTCGACGCGCCGCGGGTCCGCGCGCTGCTCGACCGAGGGAATCCGGCGGCGCACCTGCGCCTCGGCATCCACCAGATGCACGTGGTAACGGAGACCCGACTCGGTCGCAACGGCGTTCGCGCCCTGACCGGCTATGACGACGCGCCCCACGCCGAGCACGTCCTCGCCGAGATCCCGGCGGACCTCGATCGGCTTCGGGCGTTGGATCCGGCGGTGGCCCGTGATTGGCGGGTCCAGAGCCGATCCGTGTTTGAACTCCTGTTCGACAGGGGATACGTTGCCGTCGGATTCATCCATGAAGGGGGCCGGAGTTTCCACCTGTTCCGGGAGGCGAATCGTCGGATCGCATTGAGAGACACCTGATCGAGTAGCACAAGGGAGGCGACATGCAGCGAGCAGAACTGGCGAAGCGGATCGATCACACCCTCCTCGGACCGACCGTGACCCAACAGGCGATCAAACAGCTGTGTGAGGAGGCGATCCAGTACGGCGTCGCTGCGGCCTGCGTGAATCCGTGCCACGTTCAGCTGGTCTGCGACCAGCTGAAGGGCTCGGGGGTCCGGACCTGCGCTGTCATCGGCTTTCCTCACGGCATGCACACGGCCGAGACGAAGGCGTTCGAGGCGCAGAAGGCGATCGCCTCCGGTGCCGACGAACTCGACATGGTGATCAATGTTGGGGCGCTCAAGGAGGGCGACTACGCGACGGTCCTCGACGACATCCGGGGCGTCTGCATCGCGGCCGGAAAGGCTCCCAAGCCGGTCCGCGTCAAGGTCATCGTGGAGACGGCCTTGCTGACCGAGGAGGAGAAGGTCGCCGGCGCCACGTTGGCCAAGGCGGCGGGAGCACACTACGTCAAGACGTCGACCGGCTTCGGCCCGGGAGGCGCGACCGTGGACGACGTGGCGCTGCTCCGGGCGACCGTGGGGGCCGAGATGGGCGTCAAAGCGGCCGGCGGGATCCGCGACGCCGAGATCGCGATCGCGATGATCGAGGCCGGCGCCGACCGGATCGGGGCCAGCCGCACCGTCGCCATTCTCGAGGGGATCGGCGCATCGTAGGGTCCCGTCGTCGACGCTTGAACCGCCGAGACCGGCTACCTATAGTTACGGCATCCGGGGGGACATGAATGCACTGCCAAATGCGCTCGGCCGACCGAACCTTCTTTGACGGTGAGGCCACCATGGTCGTGGCGCGCAGCCCGCGAGGCGAGTTTGCCATCATGGAGGACCACGCCCCGCTTCTCGCCGTGCTCGATCCCGGCGCGGTCCGGATCCACACGGCCGAAGCGACGCAAGTGTACGCCTGCCAACGCGGAACCCTCCGGACCATCGGAGGCCGGATCACCCTCCTCGTCGAGTCGGCGATCCCCGTCGACGAGATCGACCTGTCCGATCTCGACCGGCGGATCGCGTCGCTCGCAGAGACCGAGGGCCCGTCTCGCGACGACGAGAGGGACCGGCTGACCCGCCTGCGCGCGATCGAGGAGCGCTATGGCTAGCCGGGTCGCCGTCACGGGGGTCGGCCCGCTCACTCCCATCGGGATCGGTCGTTCGGCGTTCTGGGAGAGCTTGAAGGCGGGGCGCTCCGGGGTGCGACGCGTCGAGGACCGGGTCGATCTGACTGGGATCGACGTGAAGATCGCCGCCCCGGTCGACGACTTCGATCCGCACGATTCCATCGATCCGAAGAAGGCCAGGAGGCTCGACCGTGCCACACAGATGGCCCTCGCCGCCGCGTCTCTCGCCCTCCTCGATGCGGGGATCGACCTGTCGGACGTCGACCTCGATCGGTTCGGCGCCGTCGTCGGAACCGGGATCGGCGGAATGGAGACGTACGACGACAGCTTCAGGACCATGCTCGAGCGTGGACCGCGCCGGGTCAGTCCGTTCTTCGTCCCGCGCATGATGCCGAATGCCCTTGCCGGGGAGATCTCGATCGCCCACGGTCTTCGCGGCGCAAGTTTCGGCGTCGTGTCCGCCTGCGCCAGCGGCGCGCACGCGATCGGCCTCGCCGCGGACCTCATCGCCCACGGGCCCCTCGAACGGGCCGTCGCGGGAGGAGCGGAGGCAGTGCTCATCCCGGTGACGTTCGCCGGGTTCACCCGGATGGGAGCCCTATCCAAGCGCAACGAGGAGCCGGAGCGCGCCTCGCGACCGTTCGACGCGGAGCGGGACGGGTTCGTCATGGGCGAAGGGGCCGGCATCCTCCTCCTCGAGGCGTACGACCTCGCGGTCGCGCGCGGCGCCCGTATCTACGCCGAGCTGAGAGGGTTCGGTCTGTCAGCGGACGCCACCCACATCACCGCCCCGGCCGAGGACGGCGCCGGTGCGTCGAGAGCGATGGAGATGGCGATGCGCCGGGCCGGCGTCACCCCGGATGAGGTGAACTACATCAACGCGCATGGGACGTCCACGCTGCCGAACGATCGAGCCGAGACCGTCGCGATCAAGAACAGCTTCGGACCGGCGGCCCGCCGCGTGAAGATCAGCTCGACGAAGTCCCAGGTCGGTCACCTGCTTGGGGCGGCCGGCGCCGTCGAGGCGATCGCCACCGTTCTGACGATGGAGCACGGCTTGATCCCGGCGACGCTCAACTACGAACACCCGGATCCGCAGTGCGATCTCGACTACACGCCGACCTCGGTCGAGAGGCCAGTTCGGATCGCCTTGTCGAACTCGTTCGGGTTCGGCGGTCAGAACGCGTCGCTCCTGTTTGTGCGCGAGGGAAGCACGCACGGCTAGAATTGCCGAATGAAGCGTAGGTCGTTGGTCAGAAAGACGCGGATATCGTCGATCCCGTACTTGAGCATGGCCATCCGCTCGATTCCCAAGCCGAACGCGAATCCCGTGTAGGTCTCCGGGTCGTATCCGACCGCCTCCAGCACGGCCGGGTCGACCATTCCCGCCCCCATGATCTCGAGCCAATGCGCTGCGCCCGGCGCCTTGATGTGTACCTGAACGGACGGCTCGGTGAACGGGAAGTAGTCCCCGGAGAAGAGCATCTCGTATCCCTCGCCGAAGAACTCGTGCGTGAACAACTCGAGGACGTACTTCAAGTGCGCGAGCGAGAGCCCTTCCTCGACCCACAGCAGCTCCACCTGATGGAAGACCGGGGAATGCGTCGCATCCTGCGTGTCGCGTCGATAGCACCGGCCGGGACAGATGATTCGCACCGGCGGCTCGGTCTGCTCCATGACGCGGATCTGAACCGGCGACGTGTGGGGCCGCAGGAGGGTCGACTCGTCGATATAGAAGGTGTCCCAATCGGCGCGCGCCGGATGCTCGACCGGAATGTTCAAGGCGTCGAAGTTGTGGTACTCCGTCTCGATCTCCGGACCGGTCGCGACGGAGAATCCCATTCGCAGGAAGATCGTCTCGATCTCCTGTTGGACCCGCGTAAGGGGGTGCACATGCCCGAGCGGCCGGTAGGCGCCGGGCAGCGACATGTCGATCCGCTCCACGTCCAGTCGCTCGGCCAGCCGGGCCGAGCGACTCTCCGACTTCGCTCGGGCGACGGCCTCGTTTGCCGCCTTCTTCAGCCCGTTGAGCAGCTGCCCCGCCTCGCTTCGCTCCGACGGGTCGAGCGTCCCCAGCTTCTTGAACAGCTGAGAGATCCGCCCCTTCCGTCCGAGGAACGTGGCGCGAAGCGCGTCCAGGGACGCTTCGTCCTCGACCGAATCGAGCCGCTCCTCCAAATCGGTCCGCAGCTTCTCGACTTCCGCGCGCAGATCTTCCAAGGTCGGCATCGGTGCGGAGTATACCGGTCGCTTTTTCCGTTGACAAGACGCTTTTCCGCGTATAGTCTAGCCAAAACACATGCGGGAGCCTCCGGCCCGGCCCGCTGAGAGGACGGTTCATTCCGATGGCAGACCCCCGGGATCGCCAGCGCGCCCTGCTGGACCTCATCGATGGAGACGCGTACCTCGCGCTGAACCACGAAGGGTCGGACCCGGCATCCATCCGCTACCTCACCGGCTTCACCGGAGAGGGCGCCCTCCTGCTGTCGAGGCGCGAGGCCGTGCTGCTGACCGACTCGCGGTATACGGAGCAAGCCAAAGGCGAGACGGACGAGCTGTCGATCGTGGACGATCGAGCCTGGCGGACCCGGACCACGGCGGCCGCGATCGCCGAGCGGGGCCTCGATCGCATCGTCTTCCCTTCGTCGCGGGTGAGCTATCAATGGGTCGAGGAGATGAGGGCGCTGGGGGCGTTCACGCTGATCCCCGAGCGGGATCCGGTGTCGACCCTTCGACGAACGAAGTCGCCCGAAGAGATCGACCGGCTCCGCCAGGCGGCCGCGATCGCGGATGAAGCGTTCACCGCACTCATCCCCGAGTTACGACCGGGGATGACCGAGGCGGAGGCGGCGCTTCGATTGGAGATCCTCATTCGCGAGACCGACGCGGAAGGGATCGCGTTCGGCATCAACGCCTCTGCCGGCCCGAACACCGCGCTGAATCACTACAACCCGGCGCTCGCGCCGCAACCGCTCGCCGAAGGGGATCTCCTTCTGTTCGACTTCGGTGCCTGCTGCGGGGGATACCGCTCCGACATGACCCGAACCGTTTGCGTCGGGAAGGCGCCCGACCGGTCGCGGGAGATCTACGGGATCGTACTTCGTGCCAACCTGGCGGCGGTCGATGCGGTGCGAAGCGGGAAGACCGGGGCCGAGATCGATGCGGTGGCGCGCGACCTCATCGCGGCGGCGGGATACGGCGACTACTTCGGACACGGCCTCGGGCACGGGATCGGCCTCGAGGTGCACGAGGCCCCGGGGTTGAGTCCGAAGAACACCGAGCCTCTGGAAACGGGAGCGGTCGTCACGATCGAGCCGGGGATCTACCTGCCTGGCTTCGGCGGGGTTCGCATCGAGGATGACGTCGTGATCGGCGAAGACGGATGCGAGGTGATCACCGGCTTCCCCAAGGACCCGTTGATCGAGGTGGGCCGATGACCCGGCGGCGGCTCTGGAGAACCGCGGTCCCGGTCCTGCTCGCCGGCCTGCTGACGTCCTGCGCCTTGATCGAGGGGGGGCCCGAGGCGCGGTTGGACGTCGCGCCGGTCGTCGTCTACGCGGGCCAGGCGATCGAGCTCGATGCCTCGGCGTCGACCGGCCCGGCGCCGATCGTCTCCTATGCCTGGGACCTCGGCAACGGGACCACCTCCGCCGGCCAGGTCGTCACGGCCACCTACCAAGAGCCGGGAATCTACTTCGTGCGGTTGACCGTGCGAGACTCGGCCGGACGCGCGGACGAGGTCGAGCAACAGATCACCGTCTACCTTCAAAGCGGGACGGTCCTGTTCGAGGAGGACTTCGCGGAGGGGCCGGAGGCGCTCGGCCACTGGCCGCTCGATCCGACCTGGGCGACCGACGGGGACGCCACGGTCGACCACATCGCAGCGGAGCCGGGGTACGCTCTGTACATCCACAGCGCGAATGCCCGATGGCATCGACGGTACACCGCCGTCTCGATCCCGCCGCTCCGCGTCGGCCAGAGCGTGGTCATCTCGTGTCGCATCATGACGTTGCAGAACCAGGACGACCACACGTTCCTCTTCTCTCCCGCCCGACGCGATCT